>Ga0307507_10000112_pt1 | contig 133943 bp, 31 predicted proteins | sample 7_EM_MG_FD_207223 | JGI IMG/M metagenome (GOLD analysis project Ga0307507, IMG submission 207223) | Populus trichocarpa ectomycorrhiza microbial communities from riparian zone in the Pacific Northwest, United States - 7_EM | ecosystem: Host-associated > Plants > Roots > Unclassified | place...
TTATCTTACTTTAAGAATCTTAAGCTTCTCTTATCTCTTCTTAAGAATCTTAAGCCTGTGGCCTTTTGCCTTTATTAAGTAATAAGCTAGCACTAGCAGTTATCTGCTTGCTTAGTTTCTTCTAAACGTTGCTCCTATTGTCTTATAAAGCGATGGAAATCGTATCTAATGGTGTCGCTATACCCGTTACTAAACCCTGCTTTGTAATGGTCTTAGTCTCTACTTCTATTTCAACTTCTCTAAGGTCTATATGCTCTTAGTAAGCTGCCTTTATTGCCTTATTGTCAGTAAATGCTTTACCTATATTAAATTTATTGTCTTTAATGTCCGATCTACGAGCTAGTTTATTAGTTTCTTTAAACTTAAATAACAATGGCTCCTATAGCCAATAGCTTGCGCTATACTTAGCGTCCTTATGAATTTAGTATGTGTTGTTGTAATAATACGCAAAACTTTTAATTAAACACTCTTTTATTCCTTGCAGTGCACTATTGTCCCTTTGTATATATGTGCTGTCTGCTAGCCTTGTTCCCTTTATTATGTGGTTACTCTAACCACCTCTATAGTCTCTGGCGAAATGACCCTATTTTCCGCAATTTATATAAGCTCCATCTTTAAACTATTTTTCTTGCTATGGAGTCCGCCTAAATGTCTTCTGCTGCTGAGATCCCTGGTTTAGCCTCTACTCCTAGGTCCTTTAATTACTTAATCTTTAACCTTTAGGTTTCTATAGTTTCTTTTCCTATCTTTGGGTTTCTTTAGTACCGCTTAGGTCCATTGGCTTTGCGCCATTCTATAGTTTTTAACTCTGTGTCTGTTGTTGCGTACTCTATGCCTTATACAACTATGGAACTCTGTCTTGCCCTCTCTTAGCTTGTTCCCTTTGGTAGATCCTATTATTAATCTTTATTAACTAATCTATTAACTCTCTTAGAGTATCCGCATCTTCTATTAGAATAATTGTGTTCTAGACTTTAGCCTTAAGTCCCTATTTATACTGTGCTATAAGCGCCTTGTTATTCCACTTAACCTATATAGCTAGTGTTTAAAACTGTGTTATATACTTAATTGCTAAAGTGCGTTGTACTAAGTTCTAAAGCTTTTATTTTGCTATGGTTATAGCTTTCAGGTCTCTAAATATCTATATTAGTTGCTCTACGAACCCGTTCTAACTGGTAAATATATACCGTATATCCTAGTTAGTAGTTGTTATACCATTAGCCTATATTTCTGTGAGATACGGCTTAAACCACTTAAGTGCCCTCCCTGTTAGGAATAATCCTGCATAGGCTACTTAGTCTAATAATGTTACTAACTTCGCTCCTTCCTATACTACCTTAAAGTGCATCTGTATAAGAAATCCCTTAAGCTTCGACTTCTCTTCTAAAAATCGTTTAATTGAAGGTAACTTGATCTTTACTACTCCGATTCCATTAATGTGTTTTTTAAGTATCCTATTATTGTCTTATAAGTGATTAACTATTTCTTATAACTAACCTTGCGTAACCACTTAAGAATCCCCCTTGTCTATACTGGTATCACCTGGCCCTAAGGTTGTGGCTATTACCGACACCGTTGTAACTGGTGCTGCTCTTAGTGGTATATTGTTTAAGTTTGTTCTAATACCGTAACCTTAGTAGTGAATGTGTAACGGAACCTTGTAGTAGGAACTACGGTGGGTTCTATTATTAGGCTGGGTATATAGGTACGACAAAAATAATAACATAATAATAACTGGTAGAGTGGTTACCTAATAGATTAACTCTAATTGTATTCTAAGATTTACTACAAGGAGAGAACTATCTACGGTAGGGACTAAGGTCCTTTAAATACATAACCATACTCCTAAGAAATCCTCTCTTGTACGTAAGGTACGTGTTATACGTGTTATATATAGACGTATACTGCGTATACTCCGTACACCGCGTATAACATCATGTGACTCGCTTACTACTTCTCGTCACATAGTTCCACCGGATCCATTCTGGACCGTGCCTGTATTAACCAACTAGCTTCCTGCGACTCTTCTCCAAGTAGTTATAACATTGTACTTAAAGCGTCCGTAACACAATATCTATAATTGAGTGGATGTACCCTAAGAAGCTTACCTTAAGGCATTCCCCACTATATTAAAAGGACTAGCTTTAGACCACTTCTATATAAACTAACTATTCTACCTACTATTTGCTAACGTCTATAAGCACCTTTAGAATTTCTTTAAAGGACTAGGATTTTAACGTAAGAACCTAGACAAGTGGAATACTATTACACTTATAATAGTAATGGTAGAAAATATAGATAAGTCTATAAGTAAATGCCTCTAATTACTAATTTACAGACTTCGTTAGCTATAGTATAGCCTTAGACCTACCTTATAAACTATAGACTTTCTTTATAACAAAATTGTCACTTCTTGCTAGGGAATACTAGTATATAGATATACAGTCTCTAACCCACTAGATAACCTTAGAGCCCTTATTAATAAACTTTAATTATCTATTATAGCATATAAGAAAGAACATGTGGAGAAGATATAAGTTTTCTTTATAGACCGACAATTCTATAGAAGAGACAATAACTATAATTATAACAATTATAACAACTGTAGTAACCCCCTATATAACCGCAACTAACAGAAACCACGTTGCTTTGTTTATAATAAGGAGGGATATCGCTCATGGAAATATATTAAGGAAGAGTAAGAAGAGTCCAAGACTAAGTTTAAGAACAAGTTTAAGGACCGCTTCTAGGAGCAAATAAAGCAATATATTATGGACTACAAAGGTAATAACGATAAGGACAATGACAAGGACAATAAGATCACTAATATATTTAATGCTTTAGTAATTAACATAGACCCTAATACTCCACTAAACAAGGACAACTAGGCCACAGTATACTATACTTTGTACGGTAAGATTGAACTAGACAATGCAACCACTATAGCCTTAGAACTAGCCAACAGAGCATATAGCCACGCAGTTATAACTATTAATACTATAACAGACGTATTCCTCACCAACACAGACTTGTTTACGTATAATACAACCTTACGCTACACCTCTACAAAGTTTATAGGTGTAATAATTGACACTAAAGCCTCTAAACGTTTTATAGTAGGATATGGTTAGTTTCTTGTACTTTAGAAGATTAATAAAGTATAGTTAAACAAGTCCATAAGAGGTACAGTCAGCGTATAGTTTGGAATAGGTTCTATATCTTCTATTAGTTTTATTAAGGTAGCTACACTGATAGGTACAGTAGAGTTTTATGTTATTAAAGTTGACACCCCTTTTCTACTTTGCCTAGCGGATATGGACAACTTATAAGTATACTTTAACAACCTAAAGAATGTCCTAATAACCCCCTTAAGGACTATACCAGTTGTACGCTAATTCGGACACCTGTTTCTACTATAGGATACCTTGTTGCACGTATTTATTATAGAGTCTTTTAACTAAAACCCATGCTATTTAAGTGATGTAGAATTGCGACGCCTACACCAACGCTTCAAATATCCGTTAGTAGAGTGACTTAAGAGAATATTGGACCGCGCTAGCTATGAAAATGATACTAATTGTAAGACCCTTAAGCATATCACCCGCTACTGCTTATACTGTTAAAAATATGGAAAGTTACTAGGTAGATTCAGATTCACCTTAAAGAATAATATTAATTTTAACTACTGTATTATTATTAATATTATGTATATTAATAGCAAGCCTGTACTTTATGTTGTTAATAAAGGCACCCAATTTTAAACAGGCAGATAGCTATAGAATATTAGCGCTAAGCATACATAGGACATATTATAAGTGTGCTAGATTGATATATACCTAGGCCTACTAGATGTGATTGCATATAATACAGGAAAGAACTTTATCAGTAGAGAGTTTAAGCAATACGCGGTTAATATAGGCACTACTATAAAAAGCGTACTGGTTAAAGCTTACAACTTAATTGGTATAGTAGAGTGTTACCATAGCCCCTTACAACGTATATACTATATTATTACTTCTAAGATACTAGGAATTAATAAGGATATAGCACTATAAATGGCCTTTAAAGCAATTAATAACTCCGCAGGACCAGACGGCCTAATACCCATGCTGTTAGTATTTAGAGCGTACCCCTAAATAACAGAGTCCGATGCACCTTTACCTATGGTGATATAGCGTGCGATTGCATTTAAGAAAGCTATAGAGGAAGTAAAGAAGATATAAGCGGAGCGCTAGGTTGCAGATGCACTTAATATACGTAATAGCCCCAGCACTACCGCAATTTATAATCTACCCCTTAACTCTCTAGTACTGGTCTGGAGAGAAGGCAATATAGGACAACCTGGATACAGGGTAGGACTATATAACCTACTAAATATTAAAGGAGAAACGTGTGCTGTTAACCTACCTAGCGGCCCTATAAAGTTCCGCAGTACTGCTATTAAACCGTACTTGACAGACCCTAGAATTGACGAAACTGTCCATATATATAAACCGTCTATAGAAACTGCCTCTATACAGAAACCGTCCCTTACTGAAACTAGAGAAGTACAACCACCCTACTAAGAAAGAGGAAGACCCCGCAAGTATCCCCTTTACATTAATACTACCGACATTACTGTATTCTTGCAAAAGGATAGCAACTATAAGCAGTTTAAAATATCCCGTTAAAAAGAAATTATAGGACTAATTAAAAAGGGCATATTTAAGATAATTAACCCTTAGGACGTACCCGCAGGAGTTAAAGTCTTTAACTTATAATTTATAGATAAAATTAAGAACCCTAGTACTAATAAAGCCTTTAAGAAATTGAGACTTGTTATCCAAGCATATAATAATCTTAAAAAGGGTATTATACTAACCTAGTTACCTACTATTTAATAAGTCAGCCAACGCCTTATTCTATGCATCGCAGTAATACTACGAGGTAATGGCATATAGTTATACCTATAAGATATCTCTTAGGCGTATATTTAGTCTCTTATAAAGCTAAATTAAGACTTCTATATCTAACCACCTTACAAGTTGGGAAGCTAACTAGGTATTAGAAAGAACTTAATCCTAAAGGTGATTAAGCCTTTATATAGTGTTCTAGAAGTAGGCAATTACTAGTTTATAACCTACTATAATTATTATATTAAGGAATTGGATATAAACTTATTAATATATAACCCGTACCTCTTATAGAGCAACACTCCTAACTACTTTAGTATTATTGGCCTTTAAACTAACAACACTCTATTCCTGGCTAATACCACCTTTGCGGACGTGGAGCAATAACATCTAGAAAAGGCTTAATTTCTTATAAAAGAGCGCAAGCAACTTATGGTTAAGCAGTCACTTAAATTTAATGGATGCATTATTTAACTCTCTTAGGAAGGCAATATTATAATAACCCAGGAATACTAGTGCAAGAACTTAAATATGGTCTACTTTAGCAAAATAGGTACAACCATAAGCTTAAGAGGCATTGTCTATAATGCACTAACTATAAAGGAACAATATATTATGTAACACGTAAGAGGTATGTATATTGCCTCTATATGTTAACTAGAAGCTTTCTTTAATCTCTCCTTTACCGCCCAGGTAATTAACCCTAAGAAGGAAGATGTTACAGCATTTAATAAATAACTATAATTGCAGATTAACAATCCAATAAGAGGCCTTATATTTGTCAAATTGGATATTAATATATTACGCCTACTTACTTTTATTAACGCCTTATTCACTAATAACAAGGACCTCTCGTTATAAATAGGATATGTACTAGTACTAGAGGACGCGTTATATAAGGCTAATGTTATCCACTGGTCATTAATTAAGTGCAAGAGAGTTATAAGAAGCGTACTAGCCTTAGAACTCTATGCAATGGCCCATAAATTTAACATTGGCGCCGCAATTAAGTCAGCCGTTGAATAACTCCTACAGATTAAACTTCCACTTATACTTTGCACACTAGGCACTACACGAAAAAAACGCCTTATAATAGACGTTATATGTCTTCGTCAGTTATATAAGCGCAGAGAGATTACGGAAGTTAGGTAGATTAATAGTAATAGTAACCCTACTAACTTAATAACTAAGAGCAAGGCATCTACGGCTCTTAAGAAGTTAATTAATACTAATTACTTAAAACTATAGGCTATAGAGTAGGTTAAACAAATGAACTAAGATTTAGCGTAGCGCTGTAACGGCGCCATATTCTACAGACCCTGAATTTAACCAGCTAATTAGGATTTTCCATCCCTGGGATAGAAAATCGCTATTAGCCCGCTTACTACTAGCGCCTTAGCGGCCCTCGCGATATGTCCGCCTACTAACCGCGACACAGCAATCTATAGCATTTTGCTATATTCTACCAAGTCTACCAAGTCCTACTAAGTTCTGCCAGGACCACTACCCAAATCCTATTCTACTCCGTGTATATGCTGACCCAGCGACCAAGTTAACGATATATACCCTTTCTTCCCGTTTTCTTACCTTCCCTTATATAACGTCCTAACTTTATTACAAGGAGAAGCTATTGTGTATTATGGACGGAAGGGCTAGTTATTGCGTATATGCTACGGATAACGGGAATAGGACGATTTGGTCCTTTTTTTAGAGTTGCTCCAGTGTCGGTATATATTTGTTTCATATATTACGTGCGTAGGCACATAACCTACGCGAGACGCGTATATATATTATCAAGACGTGTAGATAGAACAAGCAAGAATCCACTAACAACACTGCATAGTATATATCATTACGATATATGTATTCTGCACGTTGTTAATGCATACCAACAGTTATAAGTATTTAAAAATAATTTTTTAAAATAATTTTTAGAACTATATATAAGCCAATTGTATATATAAGCTAGTTACCTATATATTAAAAAACCTTACCTATATAGTAAGTATAGATATATATAAAATATAGCTATATAATGGCTTTATTATTATTATTATTATTAATTTAATGTTTTAAAAGTCCATTTTTAACTTAAGTTTAAGTATTTATATATTATAATATAATACAATATTTTTACATAAAATTATAATTATTATATTAGATAAGCCATATTTTAATTTTTATAAAATTTTATTAAAAGACTATAAAGTTATAAGTGGTGTATTTTGGTGTATTTTTGTAAATTTTAGTAAGGAAAACCGTGCACGAGCTAGTCCCGTGCACGAGCCAGCTAAGACCCTACCCCGAAAACCAGTACCCTATATTACCCCCTATAGTCCTACTAATATAGCTCTAAATTATATAAATAGGGGCTAGTTTTATAGCTTAGTAAAGGGCTATAAAATAAGTCCCTATTTATAAAATATAAAGCTATATTAGAAAAGTTTTTAGCTAGGTAGGTATTATAATAAATAATATAGGCTTAGCTGATAGGTAGAGACACAGAATTAAACAAGTGATCTTTTTTATTTAAGGTGGCTCTAAGAGCCCTAATATATATAAGAGAATTAACCCCCTATAGGGGTCCCTAGGGAGTAATAATACAGGTTAAAAACTATACTAACACTATTTAATACGGACGTTAAACAGTACCCGTCGCACCTCTGTAGTAAGGCTACCTCTATGGCTAATATACCCCCTTAGATCTGAAGTAGAGTATTAGAGCTAGATTACCAGATTAGGCAGTTGGGATAGATAAGCTAGTGGTAAGCTTTGCCGAGCGTTAATTAACTAGATGTCTAATATTGCGGAGCCCCAAGACTTTAATAAATTTTTAACAATTTTGCTTTAAAAGAGCTTTAGTTAGTCCATTTGCAGCTATCTTGTTTGTTGGTACCCATTGTATAATAAAGCTTCCGTTTTAGACCTCTTGGCAAAGCTAGAATTAATAAATATCTACATATTAGAGTTTTATAGATACTATAGGAGTTTCTTTTATTACGATCTATACTAACTGCTAATTATTGCAATTAATAATAACGTCCTATTCTGGATTGAATCTAATAGCTTTAAATATCCAAACTATATACTCTACCTCCCTACTAATATATAAGAGAGCTAGAAGTTCTGCCTCTATAGTAGACTTAGTAACTACCTTTTATCTAGTTGCCTGCTATGCTATAGGCCTATTAAATAAGCTTATTAGGAAACCCTATGAGCTTTAATGTGTTAAAGTATTATTAGCAAAGCTGGTATTAGAAGCAGCTTTTAAAACCTGGTTTATTTTATACAGCATAATAGTAGAGAACTTAAGAGTAAGTAATCTGTTAATTTCCGCAAGATAAGCTAGTAATAGATTTTATAAGAACTTAGCTAGCCTACTAACAGAAAAGGCGATATTTAGTTATATAGTAGATGCTAGATATATTGCAGAACCTATACGGCGTTAATATCCTTTTATTTGATTTAGCGTAGCTTCTCCCTTTTATAGTGTTAATTCCTAGCCCAATAGTGGTGTAGCTAATAGCTTTAGATATTCTAGATGGTATATTAAGACAAGCTTTTTAAGATATAGATTTAGACAGAGCTAGAGCTTTCCCTTTTATTGATTTTACACAATATAAGTGTTTAGGAATAACATAAATTAAGGTATTTAGTGTATCTTAAATTAATCTTATAGCTGCTTTAGGATATCCTTTATCTACTATTAACAGCCTAGGTGTCCTATAATTAGGATATTGTTAATATAGAAGAATATAAAGACAGGTTTAGTAGGGTGTATATAGAGATATGGCTTATCTAGTATAGCTTTTAAACCTATACTTTATAGAGTAGCAGATATTTCTAAAAACTATAATTTAGGAGATTTTCGTAGTCTATATATTGCTTTTCTTAAACAGAGGGAGAATCTAGGTAGTAGGTCTATACCCTTAGGGGGAATAAGGTAGACCTTATTATTAACTAAGGTATTAATAAAGGCGTTAATGGCGTTAATCTGTATAATGTTAAGGTTGAAGCTAGCGATAAGAGCGTAAAGTAGATAGAAGGTTCGATAGGCTGCTGTTATAGCTTTAACCTCCTCTTGTAAGACTGTCTAAAGGTCTTTATAAACAACTAAATAAGCCTTAAATCTTATAATAAAGCCATTTAAATCTTCCTTATATGTAAAGACCTATATAATAAGAAGTCAATAGACCTTTTTAATTAGTTATACCTTATCCTAGGTCTGCTTTCCAGTTAAGGCCTTTATCTTAGTGTAAGCAGCCGCTTTAAACTCTATAGCGTACTTATAATTAAGCATCTCTTTTTATAACCCTAGTGGTAGTAAAAAGTCATCTTAATATCTATACGTCTTTATAGCAGCAGTATAAAAAGCGTAAGCCAATAGTATTGTATCTAGATTAATAATATTATTACCGTCATTAATTTAAACCGTAAAGGCTTATTGTTATAGATTCTAATTAGGTATATCTTTCTTTTTTACTATAGGCCGCTTTTTATAGCTAGAATATCTCTTACTCCCTAATAATAAGCCTATTGTTATCTAAGGTTTAGAATAAGGTATAGGATCTATAAATGGTGTTTTAGTAACTTTAGAAGATAACTAAGTGGTAGATAATATCTATGGCGTAGATGCTATAGTAGATAGTAATTGCTGAGGCGCCGAAGACGCTAATAGTCTAAATGGTTTTAGAGTTAGCTCTAGGGTAGATAGCTAATAGAGTTCTTCTATTAAGATTTGAATGCTTTTTAATATAGGAGTAATATTAATATTTGCTAAATGCGGCAGTCTTATATCTAGTTTTTTGTTAAAGTTCTCTATCTAGTCCTTATTACTATCTTAAAGATTATCTAGTAGGTTCTGGACTTGCTAAAAACGATCCTTTTAAGCCTATGAGACAATAAGGTATTCTAGTATTTTAGGAGATTGATATCTCTTTAACTTATTAATTTATATATTATAAGATTGGATAATGCGGTTAGTGGTTAGTATCTATACCCTATAGATATTTAACGCTTCTATACCAATAAGATAACTGTGACGGCTTGAACAAATGCCGCACGGCTCGAACAAATGCCTCTGAACCAAAGCTTGAATGAATGCAACGTGTGCTTGAACAAATGCTGTATTACGAAGATATCAAGGTGAGGAGCAAGAGAAGGTGGTGAGGCCACGTCTAAATATATAAGCCAAGCCCTAAGCGAACCCCTGACTGTAGCGTAGCTTAAGATGGCTTTGCTACCTTTTTTAGCTGCCTTAAAATTAAATATAGTGTAGTGAGGTTTTTAAGATATCCCAAGAAGTTGGTGCCTATAGTGGCATATAATAGTACTATAAAGGTATGGAGCTTCTCTTCCCGCTTTAGGTAGTCTTGTCATTAAAGCTTATAGAGCTTAAAAAGCATTCTTTATATCTCTAGAGATTGCTAAGTTTGTTATCCTTATTAACTTAATAACCCAGGTATAGCTGTTCCAGTAGATGCTGGAGTTGCTGCTAGAGCTATAGGAGCTGCAGGAGCTACTATAGGAGCTACTACTGGTGCTACAGGAGCTGCTGCTGGTGCTGTAGGAGCTGCTGCTATTAAGGGGATGTCTAGCTTAGTGTTTTCCTTAATTTTATCTTCTATCTTATCTGGGTTAATATAGTCCCAGATCTTCGTAAAACTTACTTCTTAGCGGATAAATTAAAACCATAAAGGCTAGTCTTTTTGGGTTAGCAAAAGAGGATTTATAGAGTCCGTGGTTGCCACAGTGGCTTTTATTTTAAGGTTTAATAGAGGTTGCATAAAGAGACGCGCTTACGCGTAAAGGACGCGATATTTTGTAACGAACTATGCTTAAAGAGGCTTAGTGGTATTCGTCTGGCCACTAAGATCTTCCTAGTGCTTAGAAGGTTACCAGGCCTATAACTTTCAGCCAGGCAGGTATTACAATAGATAACATAGGCTTAGCTAATAGGTAGAGACACAGAATTAAACAAGTAATCTATTTTATTTAAGGTGACTCTAAGAGCCCTAATATATATAAGAGAATTGACCCCCTACAGGGGTCCCTAGGGACTGATGATATAGGTTAAAAACCATACTGACACCATCTGATACGGACGTCGAACAGCACCCGTCGCACCTCTGTAGTAAGGCTACCTCCGTGGCCAACAAAAGTTATAAAGGGCGTATCGTTTTGACGGGGTTGGAGATGTGCGACGTTCGGCTCTAAGCGAGTTCACGATATTTCGCAAAGGACTGTAGCAGAATTTGGCAGAATCCAGTTAAAGCGTTAGAATTTATCTGTCGAGTGTTTTACCAAGACATTCCTACTGTAACTGTGCTAGTCCCGTTACACTTAGTTAATTAAAGTAGGAGTACGGCAAGAAGAATGTATGCAAGCCTATATAATCAGATTATCTATTAACGAAGATCTAAAGCTGGAGAAAGAAAAGGAGAAGAATAGCAATGCCTCAGCGCCTTTTTATTGCCTCGCACTAGCCACCTAAAATAGCATAGGTTTTCTTTTGAGACCCTTCTTGTAATACCTTACAAGTAGGAGATTTTCTCTTTTTCTGGTAGTCCGTAATGGAAAAAGTAAAAGGTACTCAGCTGGGCTGTCCTATTAAAGACTAAGAGTGGATTTCTCCTACTAAGAAAATAAGCTAGATGAGTCATTTCTCGACGAGCCTCGCCGTCAAAGAAAAGCACGTAGAAAATCTAGAGCTTGTTATAATAAGCGTAGATCTAGGAGAAGTGAAAATGTTTAGTCTTATAAGGTAGTGTGATGAATCATTTCTATAATGCAAGGCTTGTCTAATATAAGTTATATACAACTAAGTCTAGTAGGGCTCTCAATAATAAATAAATAAATATTCATACCAATTATCGTATTTATATTATTAAGACCCTTAAGATATTCATTATCGCGATAATATCGCGATAATGCTTATTAAGCCATATTACCAGTTTTAGCATAGTATTGAGGCAGCGATCAACCTCGGAGTCCTCCTAAATCGTTACCTACCCTCTACCTCCCGTTCTAATACATTTACCAAAAGCTCCTTTCTCTACTTGGATACAATTCCGCCTCTTATCTAAGGCTTTAAACACTCCATCCACTTAATATTTATATGGCTAAGAGATATTTACTATTAGGATATTATTTATTAAGCTCCTAAAAAGATGCGTTCCGGCTTAGCTAATATAGGTATTATAAATAGAAGATCTATTACTATATAGCAGAGCAATAGGTAATTAGTATAATTGCTTAGATTAAGATACTAATTAAGGGTAATAGTTTTAGAAGGAAGATTAGTAGGGGAGGCGTTAATAAAGTAATTAAACTTATCCTTAATTATATATAGAGTTAACTACTCTTAGCTCTAAATATTATACTTATCTAGCTTTTAATTATAATTAGAGACCTCCTATATTGCTTCTTTATTACTAAACTTGCCCTTATACTCTTTTACCTAAAACTTTTAAGCTATATTAACTACCAGCTTCCTTTATAAGGCTTTTAATTATAATTAATATAGGCCTTCTATTAGTAAGGAGTGAGTAGTAAGGTAGCGCCGTATATAGTAACCTAATTAGTCTTAAGATAGTATTTATTAAAGGCGTGCTAATTAGTACGTATATAGTCGCAAAGCCTTAAGTTTATGGCGTACTTTTTAAAAGATCTTTTAAAGTGCTATATTATAAAATCCATTATAAAAAGGATCTTATTAAGAGTTGTTTTATTACCTTCCATCTCTTTTATAACTCTCTTAAAGGGCTATAAAAAGTCTCTAATATTTTTTAGAGCCTTCTAGTTAGTAGCGTTAAGAATATCTTTCTTATTAAAGTTATTAATAAACTCCTCCTAATATTTTCTAATCGCGTTTTCTAGTTTAAGAGCCACCAGTATTATATTATATATATTATTCATTACTTAACGTCCGATTCGGATCCCTATTAGGCCCACGCGGACTACTCCTTATTTACATATAGGGAGAAAACTCTATTTAAGAAAACCCTGTGATCTATCTCCCCGCCTTTTAGGACTCGCCTACTTAGCGCCTACAAGTCACCGGTGGTACTCTTCTACCTTACTTTTTAACCTCCTTGGGAACCACTGCTGCCGTAATAAGCCTATAGACGCGCTAGTATCGCAAACTTTACTCTACTACTGTAGAGTTATTAGGGGGCGCCTATAACTCGCCCCTTTACCCTCTATTACTATTTCCTTTACAACCCAGAACTAGTCTAGTACGTTTTAGCTAATAAGCCACTGGGTAACCGCTTTAAGGCCTTTTTATATTAAGAGTAGTGTAGTATAGTTCTGTCAGATAATCTGTATTCTCTAAGGCGTGTGACACGTGCACGAGTCACGTGCATGGGGCACGTGCATTGTAAATCTCTTCAGAGGCCTAGGGGCCCTAGGTCAACAACATCGACATCAATTAACGATCAAGTCAACATCATCAATTAATCAACCCATTACATCAATGAACCCCTCTATCTGAATTTTGTGACAGTTATGAGCCCGGTCCGCCGACTTAAGAAGCTATTCAGCCATTACTCAATCATTTGAAGATATTCTACCTCATCGTCAAGACGCAGACTCTGACAAAAATCCTACCTCAATTGTCACAGGACGAGATTCCACGAGATTCCACGAGATTCTACGAGATTCCACCTCAATCGTCAAAGGACGATCCTGACGACAAAGGACGATCCTGACGACAAGGACGTTCCTGACGACAAAGGACGATCCTGACGACAAGGACGTTCCTGACGACAAAGGACGATCCTGACGACAAAGGACAATCCTGACGACAAGGACGATCCTGACGATAAGGACGTTCCTGACGACAAAGGACGATCCTGACGACAAGGACGTTCCTAACAACAAGGACGATCCTGACGATAAAATACCATATCAATTCCTCCTTTGCCTATCAATCAAATGACTCCACCGACGAGTTCGTCGAATACGATCATCCTCAATAAGTCAGAAGACTGGGAACAATGGCTATGGCAACTCCGAGCCGTCGTGGATCAGTAAATTTGGGCCCACGTTAACCCAGCCACAGAAGCACCTTAAGAAGGTCTACTTGAAAAACCACCTTATCTAAAGGTTATAGATTTTAACGAGAATGCAACCTTATATGCACAGCTCTTGACGAATCAACAGAGAGCGTACAAAAACAGCAGATAATACTATAACTAGGACATAAAGTATTTCCTAAGACAGGAAGATTATCTTTAACAGATCCGCACCTAGATCACGTCCACAGTATTAACTTAGAAGAAGCTACTGCTTAACCCTTCCTTGACCGTTAAAGAATAGCTATTCCGGCTAAAAGAGAACACAGAACCTACCTCGTCGTTCATTAGGAAGAAGGTATAACACTAGTATACAAAAGCCCTTAAGGGGTTCAAACACTTATTAAAATTGAATTAGTGGTTAGATTAATAGGAACATATAATAGCCCTAGGAGAGAAGTATAAAATCCCTTAAATGTCCAATAGTATCTGGCTTTAAGATTTGGTAGAAGTTATTTAACCTTTCAGCGATGCCTACTGTATAAAGTATACTACTAAGTCGAATGACCCGCAGAAGTCAAGATCTTTTGAATACCGCAGAGTAGCAAAGGAGCTGCAAGAAGGACTCAGAAGACCCTCGGAGCAAGCCAATGCTACTATAAAAGGGAGTACCTTTAACACAGACTTTATAGAGCAAGCCATTAAGGATCACTCTAATACTACTAAAGGTTCACAAAGAGGAAAGGCCTCAGCACGCACTAGCCGCTTAAAGAGAGCTGGGTTACTAGTTAAGAAGACATCCTAAAAGAAGCCAACACCCAAGTGCTTAGCGTGCGAAAGAAGAGGACACTCCATTCAGGACTATTAGTGTTTATTTAAAGATAAGAGACCTGTAGGAGTTACGATCGGAGATACTTATATTAAAAAGGCATTAAGGAAGGTAGAACAGAACAAGGATCTTACTAATCTAGTTACCAAAATCAGACTTAAAGAACAAGAAGACGAAGCTTAATAATAATAGGACAAGAGTTAGGAGACAGTTAAGAAGAGCAAGGGAATCCTACGTCTTAAGGAAGTTGCCTTTTATACGGACTTTAACACAAATCTAGTGTCGTTCCATCTACTTCAAAAACAAGGGTACTACTAGGACAATAAAGGATAACACAATCCTATGCCAAATAGAAGAACATTACGGACAATAGATTATTAAAATATGTCCAACCAGGGAGTCTATTAGCGTTTAATATAAGCTAACTGCTACACCGCTAACAGAAGCGCAGAGTATCGTCAAGAGATATTCGTCCAGATATAATGCACAACTATAGTATCTGCGTCTAGGTTATCCAGGACCTATAAGGTCTCACGAAGGTTCTTGGAACGGAATATTAATAAACCCTATCTCAACCTCCTAACTGGACTGACCTCAAGGAAGCGCCAAGGGGTTATATTTAAGCCTTTGGCGCCACATACCTAAGCTTAGAACGGTACCGCCAAACGCTTAAGGGGTGTAATTATTAAAAAAGCACGCAACGGGGTAGCAGATCCTTAGCTCAATGAGACCTACCTATAAAAGCTACTATATTGGCGAGTACGACCTATGGCGATCACCGTAAAATTCGACCTAGAGACGACACAAAAAAATGCAGATAACGCGATTGTCTATTACGATCTTAATAAAGTTGTTTGTTAATAACATTGTCTTCTACTACTAAAAGATAGATAAGAAGAAAGCTTAAGAAGCAATTAAGGAGCTGAGCAAGGAATACCAGATAAGTACCCTTGGCGAGCTAAAATAGTTCCTAGGAATCCACGTGCTACGCAATTATAGCTAGAGGCTCCTATAGCTATCCCAGGAAGCCTATATTAAGAAGATAGCTAACCAGTATAAGACAGATCTTATAGGGCGTCTTCCGGACACTCCTATAGCAGAATCTGAACTCCTCCCTACTGATCACTAATCAATCCGTCTGATGCGTCCGTCCCCTAATACAGACCTACTAGTCCGTCCTATATCCCTACTAAGAGAAGCAGCTTCTATAATGCTATGTCAGAGTATTCCAGTACCTATATGGTACGAGGAGCAGAGCAATCTACTATAGAGGAGATAAGGAAGGAACGAACGGTAGAGGGAGAGATAAAGGAATACGCGACAAAGGTTAAGACGACGGAAGAGACGGTAGAGGACCGATTGCATAGAGAGCAAATAAGCAGGATACGGTGACTACGTTAAGCATAGAAGCTAAGTTGTTAGCCCTATCTTAGACAGTGAAAGAAGCTATCTTTACTAACAGTATGTTCAAAGTAACTGAACGAGCCCTTGATTATCAAATGCGACAACACGCAGACACTCCAACTAATTACGGAAGACACGGCAAAGCTAATTACGAAGCTCCGACACGTTGACATCTATTAACACTGGCTACGTTAGGACAATGAGACGAGTATGATTTCAATAGACAGCAACAAAGGAGATAATTGCTAATGGACTTACAAAGGCCCTGCCTAAGTAGAGGTTTCAAAGCTTCGTTAATATAATCAGAATGGTGGATATCAAGGAGCGGCTGGATAAGGAGAAGTAACTGGAGGACCTAAGGGAGAAAGTTAGGGCGAGAAGGAAGGATTTAGATGAGATTATGGTTCAATTAACGCATTGACGGGCACGAGAAGGTGGTTAGCTTTGACCTTAAAGAGCTTGAAGCTAAGGGGGTGTGTTAGATAATCTGTATTCTCTAAGGCGTGTGACACGTGCACGAGTCACGTGCATGGGGCACGTGTATTGTAAATCTCTTCAGAGGCCTAGGGGCCCTAGGTCAACAACATTGACATCAATTAACGATTAAGTCAATATTATTAATCAATTAACCCATTACATCAATGAACCCCTCTATCTGAATTTCGTGACAAGTTCTCTATGCTAGCTACTAAGAGCATTACTTCTTAGTTGGTGTATAGGGGGCATAACAGTATTACGTGTTTTAGTGTCTGTTTTGGCCAGCTATATTCACATCTTAGGCTATCTACTAGAATACCTACCTAGTAGAGCCAATCTTTTAGTCCTATTATTCCTGTTCTTAAGAGTGTTGCTATTATATTTTCTGCCTTTGTTAGGCCTTTTTGGAGCCCTTAAGTATTTACCCCCTATAGCGTTAACTATGCTACGGCTTAGGTTCCTCTTGCCTAAGTTAGCCTCTATACCTTTAACTCTTATATGCCTCTCCAGTATTGGTCCAACCAGTATTATATTGCGGTGGATGGTTTCCTAGCATTCCTTTATGCTCTACTTTGGCTCCTTTCTCTCTCTTACTATTGTCTTTGCTAGCCTCTTACGCGTCTTCTTTTCTTCTCTATATAGGCCTGGGCCCTAAAGCAGTACCATTTTTCTTCTGCTTTCTTCGCCTGTTTCTCTAATATATCTTCCCTACTTTAGGGTTGTTGGTTTATTCTCCTATAGGGCACCCTTAGGTCCCTCTATAGTTTATTTAGGCGTGTTTTAATATACTTTATAATATTAGAGTTACGTTTATTTTACGCCCTTTATATTGCAGCGGCTTTAATATATAGTTATAGGGGGGGGATATTGGCTTCCTTCTCTAGCAGTGCTGTGGCCGTTCGCTTATACCCACCTATTATACTCTAAAGGCAGGCTATTTGGACCTTTTAAAGTAGTTTAAGGAGTGATTTAGGGGGGCCTTTTTTAGTTTCTTTAATGGCCTAAATACTAGATTTATACGTTATGGTTAGCCGGACAACTGCTGTATATAATAGGCGTAACCTCTAGAAGTATGGGCCCTATATAGAATTAACAATCCTAGATAATGCGATATACTATACTTGGCCCTTATAGGTCGCTTACGCCGTATATACGCTCTACTGGAGCTTGCTATCTACCCATACTCCTAATACCCTTAGGCCCTGAACTGGTTAACCCCTAAAGCCTTAGATATGGATTATATGCTAAAGATCTGCAGATTAGTTGCGTTTTCTTATAAAGTGGATTAGCTGGTATTTCTCTAGTAAGAATTAGACTCTATATTATCTTGCCTATTCTATATAGGTGTTATAGGCTTTCTCTAGTGTTCTACAATTCTCTGCGGCTATTGGCCCGTATATAATTAGGTTTGTGTTATTAACAAAGCCTATCCCCTAGGTCGCCCCTTCCTTAAAGGAGTCAAGCAGGTTACTTATAAAGAAGAGGAAGAGTATAGGTAAGAGGGGTAATCTTTATAGTATTCCTATTGCGACTATAATAGGGGGGCTCTAGTATCTGCTAAAGACCAGTAATATTTCTTTCTGGCCTGTAAACCCTTAGACAAATTATATAATCTATTTTAGGAAGCCCTTTGCCCTAAGGATATATAGGAGACGCTTGTAGGGCATGTTATTATAGGCGCCACTAATATCTAGGCTAAGTATTAATACTATAAAGTCCCTTCACATCGCCCATGTAGATTTAATGGTGGCAGTGAGTAGCATAAGTGCTAATAGTATTAAGCGGTTCTTTCTTACCCCCATTTAGCTTTATGGTAGTAGGGTGTGTTCCTTAGCTATATCTACTATATAGTCCGCTATTACCCTTTCTAAGATCTTGCTAAGGGTGTTTTCTAAGGCAATAGGGCGGTAGCTTCCTAGGACTAAGTAATCTGCTTTACCTTCTTTTTATAGGACAACCGTTATTATGGATTTTCTAAGTTATGGGTAGTAGCCTATAGTAAAGCATGCTCTGGCTACATCTGTAAGCTAGGGTGCTATAAGTAGTCTATAGGTCTTTAAGGCCTTATTTAGAATCCTATCTGGTCCTAGTACTATATTATTTAAAAGGCAGCTAATAGTTCTAACCATTTCCTCTGTTGTTATATCGCTGTTAACCTACAGGCAAGTTACTAGTATTTTACCTATAATGTTACTAAGGTCTACTAGAGCCGGTTAGGGGAAAAACCTTTCTATAAGGATCTTTGCCTTCTTATTATTGTTGTTAGTGGCCTATAACTCCCCTACTCTTTATAGGGGTGGTAGGTATAGGTCTTCTACTAAACGCCCTACCTTTTTTTTTACCTATTTCGCCATAGCCCAAAGGCCTTTGTTATAGGGGAGGCTTAGGTTAGAAGTATACTTGTTTATAAACCGTCTCCAGTTATTCCTTACTTCTTTTTTTAGGGTATTCTTTAACTGGTTTCTTGTGTCTTTGTATTATCTCTCGTCTTTAGGGTTATAGCTGCTTATGTATTTCCTTCTTGCTCATTATTGGCTAGCGATAAGAACCGCGCATTGTGCGGACTATACGTGTTATATATAGGGGCCTAGTTATAAGACTGGGCAGTGCTCTTCTAGCCTATTTTTAATTACTGCCTAGATCCTTTCTAGTCTACAGTCAATTTCCTTAGGGGTGGCTAATAAGCCTTGCTTATTTGGTATTAGGTGGATTTCTTCTAGGTCTTAAAGTTGTTGTTTAACTATATTAAGGAAATTGTCTGTCTTAAGCTTCCTTATTACGTATCTTTTGCTATTTAGTTATGCTTTAATGTCCAGATCTAGCTATATCTAGATAGGGATATAGTCTAAAGCGAGTGCCTATTCTTCTTTAGGGTTGCACCTTTTAAGTCTCTAGTACAGGCCTTCGTCTATAAATATAAGGTTAATTATACTTCTAGCGGTGCCTTATTGCCATATAGTTGCTCCTAGGGGGGTGGCTAGCTTAAGGCCCCAGATATTTATAGCTCTTAGTAAGCACTCTACCTATTATTTAGCAGCAATATAGATACCCCCCCACTATAGGTGGTGGAGGTTTATATCTCCTAATAGGATAGACTCTGTGCCTTCGGTTTCTAGTAAGCTTATTGCTAATATAATATTCTCTGTTTGCGGGACCCCTTTAACCCTAGGGTTATATATATTGATAATTTATACCAGTCCCCTATATATCTGGATTGTTATAACTATAATATCTAGGTTAACTGCCTGCTATAACTATAAGGACAGGCTAATAGCCTTGCTGATTATAAAGCATACGCGTATAGCTGCTTTTGGTTCGTATAGGAGCTGGAATCCTTAGGGGCAGTATATTAATTATATATAGGTATTATAGTACGGTTCTTATATAGCAAGGATATAGTGTTTTTCTAGGTCTAGACTATCTAGTAGGGGCCTTACAAGACGGTGGTTTGTATTACCGCAGTTATATTATATAATAGATAGGTGGCGGACCCCTAGCAAGGGTTTTTTATTTTTCCTTTATTCCTCGCTTCTTCTATTTCTACTTTCTCTAGGATATTTAGAACTTCTATCTCTTGTGTCTATACCTTAGTCCCTATTTATTTTATATAGAGCTTTCTATTCCCATGTCTTATATTCCTATTAACGCTTCTATATTTAAATCTATTATTGTCTCTAGTTCTTCCCTTATTCTTACTAGTTAGCTATATGCCCTTTATAAGTCGGCTATAAATATTATATTTGCCGCATTAAGTCTAATTCTTAATTATCCTGGTCTTAAGCTTGCTATAGCTGTCTATAAGGGTCTACCTACAGGGCGTCCTCTCCCTTATATCCCCTGTGACCCTTATGTCCCTATTTAGTCTGGTAATATCACGCGGCGTCGCTTTTAGCCCATTAAGGCTTGGGATGGCTGGCCTAGCCCCCTAGTATTAAAGGTAGGAAATACTAGAAAGGCACTTGTGCCCTACTAGCTTATCGCCTATTGTTTCTATTTATATAACCTAGCATGCAGTTATTCCCGTAGCTATTAAGCCCTTACCTTCCGTCTTCTGTATTTAATGCAGTCTTCTCTCTCCCACGCCTTATATGTGCTTTGGTAGCAGTTTGCGCATTTTATTTAGTCTTAATTTAAGCAGTGTCTTATATTATAGGGGCCTGCATAGTAGCCGCAGCACACCTATGCTGCGTATGTGGATTGGGTATGTCCCTATTATATATAGCAATAGCATCGTTCTAGGTATAGTCTATGGTTATAGAGCCTTATGTTATATATAAGGCCATTTATAATTATTCCTTTTTAGATAAGAAGTTTTTGCATTCCTAGTGTATATATGCTAATAATAAGGGAGCTATGCGTTTGTCTAGTGTCTCCCTAGCAAGTCTCTAGCAACCCTTATATCCTCTTATTATTCTTATTATATACTTAGTTTGCATTTTCCTAATAAAGCTATTAGATTTGGGTGATCTTAAGTCCTAGTATAAGGCGTTCTATTTATCTTACTATCTTCTATATAATTGCTGTGTTATCCGCCTGGCGTCCCTTTTCTACCCTAAGGCTTATAGGAACTGCTAGGACTTTAACTAAGTAATCCTTACAGAGTACTTTTATACCAATGCGTTCTCCTAGCCTATCCCCTGCCCTTATAGCTTGTTCCTTTACCTATTAATCCTTTAGGGTAACTCTAATGTCTCCGCTCCTAAGGTGTTAGACTGTAATAGTGTTATAGACCTCTTTATAAATCTCTATAAGGACTTCTATTTCTGATTGTCCCCTAAGCCCCTCTACTTTTTCTATGTTTGGTTATATTATAATTATATACCTAGTTATTGTTTTAAGGGGGGTAGGTTCCCTATACTATAAAAGCACAGCTACGGTAGCCTAGGTGCGGTTCACTGGTAAAAGGGGGTTTTGTTTATTTTTAATTTTACTTAGCCGTTAGAGGATTTAATTAAGGGTTTGCTAGAGGGGCGCCTAAGGTTTACTAGACTAGCGGAGCCATTCTACTAGCTGCGTTAGATTATTATAGCTAATAGTTACTCCCCCACAATTCTAGATACTAGACGCGTTTAATAGGCTTTATATTTTATTAGATGCCTTCTTAATAAAGGTATTTCCGCTTTATGGTGTGGTATTCGCCCGTCTTTATTATAGAGGGCCATTGCTGGGCGTGGTTCTGGCGGTCGCGCGCGAGTGCAAATCACCGTCGTACGACGTGTGCCTCCCCTGCGATGCATGCATCTCAGGGGGATTCTCTGGGTGATTTTCAGGGTTCTTTTGGTTGGTTTTAGTCTTTTTGGGCCAGGTGCAGCAAGAGCTCCCTCAAGATCTAGAACGCAATTAAAACGCCTTTGTAGTATTATATTATACCATTAGTTCTACTGTGTATTATTATTTATAAAAATATATAGCCCGTAGAGTAATTATAATAAAGTAATTATAGTAAGCAGGAGAGCTCCAAATATATATAATAATATTATAGACTTTGCCCGAAGGCCTAATTAAATAGTAGGTAAACTAACTGGCCTTCCCTTTTTTAAGTCTCTTAGTAAAGAGCTCTTTAATCTAATTGGCTTTAGGTATAGCTTCTATCTTAAGGTACTTCTTAGCTTCTTTAAAGGCCGCGTTAATAACCACCTTATCTTCTAAAAAGAAGAAGGCTTGTGCGGCAATATTAAGGATATGTCTATAGTAGTGAATGCGGTATTATATGGCGTCGTATCTAGCCTCTATTCCTTCCTCTTAAAGCTTTACACTAAGCCGATTAAGAAGCTTATTATTATTACCGTAATTATTACAAATATAATAGCCAATTCTCTTAAGCAGACTATAATCCTTAAGCACTTGCCAAAGGACTTTAACCTATTTGTCACCGCCATGCGCACTAGGGAGAAAAGGTAGAGCAAGTAGAGCCTTGCGTAGTACGCGAGAATTAGTAATAAAGTGGGCGCAGATTATAATAAAAGTCTTTTAATTTAGTAATGTCTATATATTAAGCAAAAGGTATATAGGTATAAGAGAGGTAGAGAGCTTTTACTTAAGAAAAGCTTTATTAAGCAGGAAGGAGTCCTTAATTAGCCTTAGAATAGTACTACTAGAGCTAATTAGAACTTCCTTATAGGTGTAGTTTACTAACAGAAGAAGCGCATAAAGCTCTAGCTAAGATACTGCCTTATATAGTAGATTTTAGGAAATAATTAGCTGTGCCAGAGCCTCTTGTACGACTAATAGGTTAACGTATTCCCTAAGAATCCTTTTCTTCTACCTCTCAACCTTCTAAACCTAAAGCTTTCCTTATTTCTAAAACAATTCTTTAAGCCTATTTTTTATAGCTCGTTTAAGGCTTATGTCTTTTTCTTTAATAGTAATACCATGTATATTAAGAAGATGCAAATATATATTAGTAGTAACTATATCACGCTAGAAAGTGCACTGGGCGTAGTACTAATATCGCCCCCCCCCCCCTTTACTGTTTACCAGCGACTCTTAATTATTAGGTTCTTGGCCAAGTTTCCATATATTTATAGCCCAAAGCTTACGTCTTTTAGTAAGGTGCTTGGAGGAAGAGAAAAAGGATGGTGTAGAGGAAGGTAAGAATGGCGCGTTATCTTCGTCGTTAGGTATTAGATCTGTTAGATAATCTATATTCTCTAAAGGCGTGGGTTATGTGCATGAGTCACGTGCATAGAGCACGTGCATTGTAAATCTCTTTATCTTAGCTTAGAGCCCCAGGGGCCCTAGGTCAACGATTAAGTAAAAGATTAATTAATTAACCCATTTTATTAATAAACTGCTCTATATGCACTTACTAACAGTTATAAGCCTGGTCCGCTAACTTAAGAAGCTATTTAGCTATTACTTAATTATTTAAAGAAATTCTACCTTATCGTTAGACTCTGATATTTTATCGCTATAGGACGCAGACTCTGATAGAAATCCTACCTTAATTGTCATAGGATAAGATTCTACGAGATTCCATGAGATTCCACCTTAATTATTAAAGGACGATCCGGATAATAAGGACGATCTAGATATTAAGGATAATCTTAACAACAAAATACTATCTTAATTCCTCCTTTACCTATTAGTTAAATAACTCCACTAACATTAAGTTTATTAACCACAATCATCCTTAATAAGCCAGAAGACTGGGAATAATGGCTATAGCAACTCTAAGCCCTTATAGATTAGCAAATTTAGGCCTACATTAACCTAGACAATATAGCACCTTAATAAGATCTACTATAAGAACTAGCCTATCCAGAAGTTATAGATTTTAATAAAAATGCAACCTTATATGCATAGCTCTTAAAAAATTAACAGAAAGCGTATAAGAATAGTAGATGATACTATAACTAGAATATAAAGTACTTCCTAAAACAGGAAGATTATCTTTAATAGATCCGCATCTAGATTACGTCTATAGTATTAATTTAGAAGAAGCTATTGCTTGACCCTTCTCTTATAGTTAAGAAATGGTTAATTTAGTTAAAAGAAGACACTAAGCCTATAAAGAACTTTATAATAAAGAAGGTATAACTATAGTATACAGAGTTACTTAAGGGTTAAGCAGATAAAGGTTACCCAGTGGCTTAACTAATGGGAATATGCGATAAAGATGGCAGAGAAGTATAAACTTCTATAGATAACCAATGGGATCTGGCTAATAGACCTTGTAAATATAGTTTAACCTATAAGCAAAACCTACTTTATACTATACACAAAATAGGTAAATAATACCAAAAAGGCTCTCTTATTAGAATACTGTAAAGTAGTAATAGAGCTATAAGAAGTATTTGCAACCCTTTTAATAAAAGTCGACCTACTAGTAACTATAAGAGGGAATGTATTTAATATAGACTTTAGAGGATCCAAAGAGGATATCTTTACTACTAAAGGTAACATAGGAAAAGGGAATAGCTTATCTCGCAGCTGAAAAAGGGTAGGGATAAATTTGGTTAAAGAAAAGACGTCTTCTTCTAAAAGGTTAAAGAACTAATGCCCGGCATGTGAAATAAGGGTATATACCCTTCCTAACTATTAGTATCTGTTTAAGGGTAAAAGGCCTAAGGGATTTAAAGCCGGAAGTATATATATAAAAAAGGTATGTAAAAGGGTAGAGGATGATAAGGATCTAGCTGCCTAAGTAGAAAGACTTAAGCTTAGCAAATTAGAAAAACAAGACTATTCTTAACTTAGGAACCACTCTCCATATCTTTAATAATCTCTCTTATCTCTATAACTTTAGGAAAGCTCTAAGACATAAATACATTATTGCCTTAGAAGTGCCTATACTAGGTTACGGCAATATTACTATCTAAGTTATAAAACTAGATAAGAGTAAGGGAATCTTATATCTTAAGGACGTTGCCTTTTATACGGATTTTAATACAAATCTGGTGTTGTTCTATCTCCTTTAAAAATAAGGGTACTACTAGGACAATAAAGGAGATAATAATCTTCTAGTTCGGAAGGATAATACAATCCTATATTAAATAGAAGAACATTACGGACAATAGACTATTAAATACGTCCAACTAGGAAGTCTATTAGCGTTTAATATAGCTGACTGCTACGCCACTAATAGAAGCGCAGAGTATCGTTAAAAGACATTTATCTAGATGCAAAAGGTAATATATAACTATAGCATCTACGTCTAGGTTATTTAGGATCTATAAACCTTTATTATTTAGGTCTTATAAAGGTTCTTAGATTAGAATATTAATAAACCCTATCTTAACCTCTATATTAACTAAACTAACCTTAAGGAAGTATATGCTGGATTTATACGAGCTATACTTATCTATAACACCTTCTTAGGAAGAACTTTCCCTAGTCTTCTTCTATACTAATAATATTGCCTTCTACTAGAGAAAGACAAAAAAAAAATCTTAAAAAGCAATTAAGGAACTAAGCAAGGAATACCAGATAAGTGCCCTTAGCGAGCAAAAATGGTTCCTAGGAATCTATGCTATATAATTATAGCTAGAGGCTCCTATAGCTATCCTAGGAAGCCTATATTAAGAAGATAGCTAACTAGTATAAGATAGATCTTATAGGGCGTTTTTTAGACACTCCTATGGCAGAATCTAAACTCCTCCCTACTAATTACCAATTGATCTGTCTAACGCGTCCGTCCCCTAATATAGACCTACTAGTCCGTTCTATATCCCTACTAAAAGAAGCAGCTTCTACAATGCTATATTAAAGACTAGTACCTATATAGTATAAAAAGTAGAGTAATCTACTATAGAGGAGACAAGGAAGGAATAAATGGTAGAGGGAAAGACAAAGGAGTACGCGATAAAGGACGAGACAATAGAAGAGACGATAGAGGTAAAGCGCAATTATTTATCTATACTAGCAATGCATTATTTATAGATAATTCTGTTAATAGAAAGAGCTTATAAGGATATATTATAAAGCTATTTAGAGGACTAATTGCATGGAGAGGAAATAAGCATGATATAGTAACTACGTCAAGCACAGAAGCCAAATTATTAGCCCTATCTCAGACAGTAAAAGAAGCTATCTTCACTAGTAGGATGTTTAAAGTTATAACTAAATAAGCCCTTAATTATTAACTCTAATTAATTACAGAAGATATAGCGAAGTTAATTATAAAGCTCTAATACGTCAACATCTATTAATACTTATTGCGTTAAGAATACGCAATAAGATAAGTGGTATTTTAATAAAAAGCGATAAAGGAGATAATTGCTAATGGACTTATAAAGGCCCTGCCCAAGCAGAGGTTTTAGAACTTTTGTTAACCTAGTTAGAATAGTGGATATTAAGGAGCGGCTAGATAAGGAGAAGCAACTAAAGGACCTAAGGGAAAAGGTCAGGGCGAGAAGGAAGGATTTAGATAGGATTATAGTTTAATTAACGCATTAACGGACACAAGAAGGTGGTTAGCTTTAACCTTAAAAGAGCTTAAAGCTCAGGGGGTGTGTCAGATAATCTATATTACGGCGCTAGTAGAAAACGGTGGATTATGGTAGACGTTATGTTAGACGCCGAGTTATGTAAGTCCACGTAACTAGAGGACCACATAAAACTTCACACAGCGCTACTATTCTTCTCCCTTTCTTTCTCTAGCTTTGGATCCTTGTTTATAGACTACCAATTATACAGGCTTGCGCGTCCCTTATGCCGTGCTTATGCCTTGATTAACTAAGTCGCTAACATTATCCAAAGCTCAACTACTCTTTCTTCCTGAGAAGGAACTCAAATATATCTATAAAGGACACAGAATAGGACCCTAAGGACATCACTAGGACCATAAGAATAGGACAGACCCCTAAGAACCAAAAGAATATGAACAGAACACAAAACCTAAAAATAGAACACGCACGGACCAGAACCCCTAGAAAATAAATAAACACCAGAAATTACCTAATACCCCTACCACCATGCCAAGAAATACAGCAGCTGGTAAAGCCGCTATAAGACCCGCAAATACCTCTAATAGTGAAATAGTCGCCGTTTTAACCCCCTAGGAAGAGCTCGTAGCAGCTAATACTAAAATTAAATAGCTTTAAGAGCTGCTTAAAACCAGAGACACCCCTATACCTAGTAAGGAGTTATTAGACACCTAGAGACTTGCTATGGTCCTTAAGACCCTAGCCTAATATACAGCATCAGCATTGTTGCGGTCCGCGAAGGTTGCGGACCCCCTATTACTTACAGACGGAACTGACCCTATATTCGACAATTGGAAGCTTTAACTGTAAGACAAGCTTAAAGTTAATATGGACCACTTCCCTACTACCTAAGCTAAAATGGCCTATGTCTTCGGCCGTACTGGCGGGGACGCACAGACGTATCTACATCCGCGATACGCCTAGGACTTAGCAGACCCCTTCCTCTCTAAAGAAAAGATGGTTAACTATCTATCTTCTATTTATAAGGACCCCTTTAAGACATAGAACGCCCGCCTTAATTACAAAGCTCTTAATATAAAGACGATGGAGACCTTTTTAGCCTTTTAAACCCGCTTTCTGTACCTAGCCGGCCAAGCCCAAATTCCCCATAAAGACCTAATACTAGACCTCTTTAACAAGCTTACCCTAGACCTATAGCGCGCCGTACTACCAGTTTTTACTACTGTATAGACGCTAAAGGTACTTACAGACTACTGCCTAGCTATTGACTAAGGCCTTTATTAAATTAAGGCACGATCTAAGCGGTATAAAGCTAGAAACTCTCTAAACTAGACTATAAGCACTTTATAAACAGCCTATAACACCCTAGCATGATCTGCAACTCCTATAGCACCAGCCGTATAGCCCGCCGTTAATTTAGCAGCTAGCTATACAGCTAGTCCTACTGCGGGTCCAGCGTACACTTAGCCTATGTACAACGACCCCTATAAATAGGCTTTTAGTAATTAAGGAGCTTGCTTCTTATATGGCCAAAAAGACCACTTTGCAAAAAATTACCAGACAAAGGCAAAAACGGGCGAGGTTCTGTTAATTTAGGAGGATAATATAGAGTTAAAAAAAGAGGAACCCTAGAGGAAGACTCCTCTCTAGGGTTAAAAGGGATTAATATATTACATATTAATCTAGGTTGGCTAGTTGGTGGAAGAAGCTATACTATCCCTTATACCTTATTCCGTAATGGATATTAAGTTTTAACCTCTGCTTTAGCTAACTCTGGAGCAAATACCTTTGCCTTAATAGACACCTAGTATACCGTAAAGCTGGCTGACTTTTTAAATGCACCCCTTAAAGAACTGCCCAAACTAATTCCTATTCGCGGGTATAACGGACGAATAGGGCCACCTATTATAACTATCTTGCGGATTTACCTCCACATCAACGGACAAAGGTAGTATAATGTCCCCTTTCTTATTACGGACCTTAGGAGCCACAATATAATCATAGGGAGAAAATGGCTAGCCTATTTAGGCTTATAGCTCGACGTACGGAATAGACGGCTTATCTAGCCTAAAACCCTACCCCTAACCCCTTCCTTTATAAAAGAAATTAGCATTACAATAGAAAACCTTATACGGCCCTAGATTAATACTATTTACTAGGCCGATGCTATGCGCAGAGACCAGGCCTTTAAGAAGGATATACGTCTTAATCCTTAACGGATCCGTATACTACACCGCCCCTAGACTATGTATATTACGCTATCCGCACTAGAGACCTAGGAAGTTAGTAGTGACCTAGCTAAGCCCCCCACGGAGAACCTAGGCCCTATATAGCCCTAAAGGAAAACCAGGGATATCGGACGCTATACTAAGCTAATAGACAGGAAGGATAGCTTATAGAAAATGGGATATAAGCTAAGGAAGACTATACACCCTATACCACAAGATACGGCCTAATAAGCGTCTGTAAAGAAACCTACGGACCTCCTACTAGTTAATATCTGCTATATTGGCGCTATAGGATTCTACTAAAACTTAGTTTAGCCTGATACCATTACCTTTATAACTAGCCTATATAAAATTAATTAAATGCTTAAGGAAAAGAAAAGTGAGTTTAGCGAATAGGAAAGCAAGTTTATAGATAAGGAACTAGTAGAACAAAAACTGCCCAATTAATACTGGAAATTTAAGGATGTATTCTCTAAGGCAGCGTTAGATATACTTCCGCCTTACTAACCGTATAACTATAAGATTGAGATTAATCAAGGTAAGGGAAGTACCCTTAGCTTTAGCCCTCTCTACCTACAGTCTATCGCCGAATTATAGGCTATAAAGTAGTACCTTATTAACAATCTTAATAAGGGCTTTATTAAGCCTAGCTAAGCCCCTTTTAACTTACCTATTCTCTTTGCCAAAAAACTAAATAGAGGACTGCGCTTCTGCATTAACTACTATAAGCTAAATAATATAACCCGCAAGGACCGCTATCCACTACCCTTACTTAATGAGACTTTTACCCGAATAAGTAGAGCTAGGGTCTTTATAAAGCTTAATATCTGCCAGGCCTTCTACTAAATTAGAATAAACCCTAGGTCTAAAAAGCTTACTATATTTCAAACCCGTTACGGAACGTATAAATATAAGGTACTCCCTTTTAAACTAACTAACGGACTAGCTATGTACCAGTGGTATATAAACGATATACTCTTTGACTACCTTAACGACTTCTATACAGCCTACCTAGATGACATTATAATTTACTCTAAGAATGAGCTGGAATACAAGGAGCACGTCTATAAAGTCCTACAATGGCTTCGCGAGGCTGGTCTCCAGGCCAATATTAAAAAGTTAGAATTTAGTGTTAAGCGTATAAAGTACCTAGGTTTTATTATTAGTATAAATAGAATTAAGGCTAACCTAGAGAAAACGGCTATAATTAACCAGTGGACACCCCCACGGACTATAAAAGGGGTATAATTATTTTTAGGTTTCTGTAACTTCTACTAACGCTTTATTAAGAACTATAGTAGGATTGCCTGGCCTCTTAACTACCTTACTAGGAAAGACCAGCTATTCCACTTTAACGCCATATGTATGCAGGCCTTTAATGAGCTTAAAAAGCGGCTGGTATTAGCTCCCCTACTTGCCTACTTTAACCCAGAACGGCCCTTAATGCTAGAAACTGATGCCTTAGATAGTATAATAGCTGGTATTTTTTCCTAGAAGTAATTGGATGGAGAATAGCACCCTATTGCATACTATTTAAAGACTATAATAGATGCCAAGCTAAACTACCATATCCATAATAAAGAAATGCTGGCTATTATCTCTAGCTTTTAGCACTAGTGTGTATAGCTAGAAGGGACCCCTAAGCCTATTAAGGTAGTTTCGGATTATAAGGCCCTAGAATACTTTATAATAACTAAGGCCCTTACAGCCCGCTAGGTATGCTAGGCGGATATCCTATCTTAGTTTAACTTCTTAATTATATATAAACTAGGCGCTATAAACTATACGGATGCTTTTATAAGGCGTAAACAGGACCTAGGTAACCAGGCGGCTATAAAGATCTTATTATAGACCTAGGTACTACTATAACCAGAGCACCTTAACCCCTAGATATAGGCAGAACTAAATACGGACCCTTTAGACGCTAAAATATGCCCCATTAACTTTACGGAACTTAACCTTATTAATAAACTGCTATAGGTAAACCATATGGCCCCTTCTCTACAGGAGTGCCGCAAAAAGGTAAAGGATGCTACTAGCCCATAGTCCCTTAAAAATGGACTACTTAAGCACTAGGAACGGCTAGTAGTGGCAAAGGAATAGAATTTACGGACTTAGCTTATTGCTAAAGCACATACTTAGGTCTTTATGGCCCACCCCAGAAAAAATAAAACCTGTAGAATTATTGGCGACCGCTACTACTGGCCCGGAATAGTTATAGATATTAACCGCTATATACAGAACTGCGATGACTGCCGTAAGTTTATAATTCTATAAGATAAGACCCTAGGGCTATTAAAGCCACTCTTGATACTAGAACGCCCCTAGTAGTATATCTCTATAGACTTTTATAAGTTACCTACGGACCGCGATAGATATAATATGGTTATAATTCTAGTTAACTGCTTTAGCAAGCGCCCGTTCTTAATCCCCTATTATAAGAATATTGATGCTAAAGAGGCGGCCTAACTGTATATCCACTATGTCTACCGAATTTATGGACTATTAGATACTATCATATCCAACTATAGGCTATAGTTTATATTGGCCTTCTGGAACGAGTTCACCTGGATCCTAGGTATTAGGCTAAAGCTCTCTATAGTATACTACCCCTAGACAGACGGTTAGATAGAGATTATAAATTAGTACTTAGACCAAAGACTCTAGCCCTTTATTAACTACTTTTAGGACAACTAGAGCGGACTACTACCTATAATAGACTACGCCCAGGCAACCCTACCCTATAACTCTATAGGGTTTGCACCTATTTAGCTAGAAATGGGATACTTACCCTATATAAGCTTTGACTGGAAGAGACCAGAAGGACCACAGACCATATATAAAAAACTATCTTATAAGGAAGCACAGCAGTATGCTAGACGCTTAAAAGAAGTATAGATAATAGCCCGTAAGAACCTAGAGAAGGCCTAGAAATTAATGGAATAGCAGGCAAATAAGCACAGGCGTAAGCCCGACTTTACCGTAGGCAATAAGGTCTAGGTTATAACAAAGAACTAGAAAATAGAACGGCCTAGCTATAAGCTAGACTATAAGATGGCAGGACTATATAAGATCCTTAATAAAAAAGGCAACTTATATAAGGTTAAACTCCTAGACTTAATTAAAGTCCACCCTATTTTCTTACCAGATAAGCTATGGAAAGCTATAAATAACCTACTACCTGGATAAAAGAATGAGCCTCCACTGCCAATTTAAGTTAATGGCGATGATAAATAGGAAGTTAATAAAATACTAGCCTATAAACTAGTATGAGGAACGCTAAAATACTATATCTAATAGAAAGGTTATGATCTAGACCTAACCTAGTACCCTGCCTAGAACTTTATAGGTTACCCCTAGAAGCTTAAAAAATTCTATAACCAATACCCTAATAAGCTAGGACCCCTGAAGTATCTAGACAAGTGGATGGAGTGCTAGTATAGCGAAGATAATAAGCTACCTATTAAGCATACAGATAAGAACACCCCACGGATATAATACGGATATATAAAGCCTAAGGGCAGGCTTTTTTGGAGGAGGGGGTAATATTACGGCGCTAGTAGAAAACGGTGGATTATGGTAGACGTTATATTAGACGCCGAGTTATGTAAGTCCACGTGACTAGAGGACCGCATAAAACTTCGCACGGCGCTGCTATTCTTCTCCCTTTCTTTCTCTAGCTTTGGATCCTCGTTTATAGACTACCAATTGTATAGGCTTACGCGTCCCTCATGCCGTGCTCGTGCCTCGATTGACTGAGTCGCTAACAATCTGTATTCTCTAAAGGCGTAGGTCACGTGCACGAGTCACGTGCACAGAGCACGTGCATTGTAAATCTCTTCATCTTAGCTCAGAGCCCCAGGGGCCCTAGGTCAACGATCAGGTAAAAGATCAATCAATCAACCCATTTCATCAATGAACTGCTCTATATGCACTTACTGACAAGATCATCAAATAAGTCGTTTTCACGTTCTAATAATTTAGATAAATTATCAGAACTGCTATTAGAGCTAATAAAAAGAGGGTTTAAACCAGAGGAAGCTATAAGAATAGATTAGAGGCAGTTAAAAGATGGGTGTTAAGGCACCGGGCATTAGTTAGAAAATTTGACGTATGGGAATATATCAGAACGTGCGGCATATTTATAGTCCTTAGTGAACGCTTCTAAAAGCTTTAAAACACCAAAATATATTCATAAGCTTATGAATATTCATAAGCAAAGATCGTATTTATATCGCTTATTATTAATAATATTATCGCAATAAGCTTATGAATAACGTTATCGTTGGGAGCCCTGAAGTCCAGACTTTCGCTCGAGATTACAAGAACAACACTTAGGTGGCCTAACACACGCCCGATCCATTTGAACCCGAAGAAATTTTTAGTTATGATTATTTTCTAGAATCATGACCTGAGATCTTCTCTTCAAACCCATTTGCAAACGAGAGAATTGACGTAAAGGCTCGACTGCGGACTCAAAATCCAGAGCCGTAAAAGCTATCTCGGACATTGTGCGGCTCAGCGTGGAATCCAGGAGTCTGTGGCCTGGCCTTCCTTGACTAGATGCTGCTCCAACCATCGATACCCAATACAGCAAACCTGATAGTCCTTCCCAATTGCCTCCAATATCTGTCTTTTCTAGAGCTCCAACCAAACCTAGCGTGAGCGCCGAGTCGCTTGACGCGAGGGTTTGGGTTGTCTCGATGGCGTTCAGGATGATTAGCACTGTCAAGCGGCAGCATTCGAAGACCCAATTACTGTCGGGGGGGCTCCGAGGATTGTGGGTCGAGATATGACGCTCCAGTTCAGTTTTTATACGACAAAGCATGCTATCAAAGTTTACCTCTTCGATTGCACCTTCATCAAAGTTAATCACCAAGTCAATAAGAGCCTTAGCATTACACAGAATATACACAGTGCCCTCGTTTAGTCGTTTAGATTGAAAAAGTGGGGTAAAAGTCCCTCGAGGACAGTATAATGGTGACTCATGCTTCGTACCGTGTATCGAATTGGCATTTGGCGCCTGGTTATAGTCAAAATTGAAGGTAGATGTGGCAGGCTGTGCCCGGATTGCCGCCAGAAGAAGATTCATCCTGTTGAACAGGACTAAGTCAGACAGATATTTCAGATGAGTTGAGACAAATGGGAACGCACACAAAGAGATACTTGCGGATCGTTCGGCCAAATTCGTAGACACCAAGGCTCCCCATACCACGCTGTTTGACCATTAACTCCATTCCATTCAAATGAGTTTCCACTTCTTCAAAAGGGTTTCCGAAAACCTAGGTCAAGCATCAGCATTAATACTTAATAACCAGGGTTGTCAATGATATTTTTATTCATTGCTTCATAACGATATATTCATTCATAAGGAGTGATAATGATTGAATATTTTGCTAGCCCCTATGAATGAATATTCATACAATTATGAATATATATAGAGGCTTGGGCCAGTAAATATTAAGCCGTCGGAGTACTTAAAGTTGTGGGAAAAAGGATGAGTTGTACAAGGCTAGAGTTGCTGGAGAATATTTAGGGGGGTGGAGGCCTCTAAGGAGACATCGGCCCCATCTATTTAGTACCTCCACCATGCCAAGACCGGTAATACCGCCTATATCTAAGATATCGTGATTATTCATTCATATCGCGATATTTTGGTTGGCTTATGAATTGAATACGATATTGGGCCTATTTATTCACTCATTCATCATTGACAACCCTGTTAATAACCATCTCTCCCGTCCAAATTTCCTACCCAAGTACCTGTGGACAGATAAGCAATAGAGGCAATCACGTTCGTACACTTTGCTGTACTTGGATTAGACAACTTGAGGTTGATTTGCGATATCGCAGCTACTTTCAATCCCAAAGCTAACTCTAAATTACCCCATCCTCTTGCAGAACAGAGATTTGAGTATGTCATGTACAATACGCTTGCCAACAGAGCTGGTGTTCGTAAAGCTTCAGGGAATACGATCGACTTAATGGTTCCCGGTGAGCAGAAGGTGATGGCTGAAGATGGTATGTTAGAATATTGAGTGAATATAGGAGGATTAAATTTAGATGACAAATGATGTGGAGAAAGTTGGGGAAAATTTTGCAACATGGCTATAACGAAATTGATGGGATTTAGAGTTCAAGGAGAACATATGTACCAACCATGTGTTTTAATAGCATTGATCTCATTAGAAAATCTGAAAGTCAGAGATGCAGGTAGCTCAGTGATTGAGTTGAATGGATCAAAGTCTGCAGCAGCAAAAGTAGCTACGGAGGGTTGCTGCAAAACGGCCATTTCTTGCGATAGAGACGGTCTCAATCTGCCACAGCGATAGCAGCGTTCAGAAGCAGATGTGAGGGTGGTCGAAGGTGTGCCAAGCCTTCGTCTCTTTGAGTACTGTTCAGAAGCAGCTGAAGAATGCTGGGCTAGAGGCAGGCATCGACACAGGCTGAGATCCTTGTCTTTACCAAACTGCTGGCCACTTTGCAAAATTTCTCGTTGCTTCTGTTGACGCTGCCTGTTCCGAAACTCTTTCATGGCATGAGATCGAATGGCACTGTGTGTGGATTCGTCTATCTTGCGGCCCGATTGCCCAACAAAACGGTATGCAAGAGGTGGACCGTGCCTGGTCTCACTTCGGTGTTCCATTACGGGAAGCTATAAGGTGCTAGTGACCTTTGCATTATCGTTGTTGAGAAGGCTCCACTGTTGACAGAACCTGCGCCTTGCTCAATCCTGTGGCTATAGATTCTAAAACGAGCCAAGGACAAAGATCGGAAAACCTACTGCAGCCTCAGTGGGAAACACAATTCAATTGGGTATATCACGAAAAGGGTATATGCTCTTCTTAGTAGTGGCGTGGAACGAATCATTCAGGGATGGGTAGTCAAGCAAATTCCTCACTTTGTGGAAGAGATATACCTAAGTTTGCAGGGATCCGTGCGGGGTGAACGCACCTAGCAGCCGCCGGCCTGATTACCAATTATCGCTTAGCCCTGTCAACCAACTACGTACCTCTCCAAGCTTAAAATAGAGCACATGCCAAAAACAGTTTAGTGAGGTCATCCCACCTGGATATGCTGGTTCTAAACATCTATGGCTGAGACTCAATTCCAATACACAGCGTTGATCTGGATACGAGAGAATGGCCTCATTCAAACACAGCCGCTTATCTAATTTCCCGAATTACTTTCTATTTCTCTAGCATTCGAGGGGGTTATAATTAATTTGTAAGTCATTTCCTAATGCTATATATAATTCTTTTCATAGGCATTTAAGTTCGTAACAACCCGCAATCATCTTCTAACTATCTAATTTCCTCCATACCCGTACTGCATCTTTCGACACTGTACTTCTCCACCGTTTCCATATTATCACGTAGAAAGTTCTTTTCTGCAATTTCAAGATGCATACAATCGGATTTGGCCATTTATCTTGTCTGGCAATTTTGACTGCGGCATATGCCCTTCGAACAGTCTCTGCTCAAACCCCTCCAGGCTTCAAACCTGGCACTTCGAACCACCTAACGGTTACCTATGGGGCCACTGCGATTACCCCTGCTGGAATTACCGTTCCAGGAAATGGTATATTCATTCATCAACCATGATCTCTTCCATACTCATACAAAATTTCAACAGAGTTAGCAGACGCCCCAAGTCTTGGTTTAGCTGGAACACACACTACCTACGTGGCCATCATGATGGACTTTAGCGTTGAGACCGCCGGGTCCACAGAGTCGAACACCACTCTTCTTCACTGGATCCTACCTGGCCTTTATTCTCCTAACGAAACCACAACTTTAACTTCTCACCAAGGCGGGGTCGCACCATACTTCCCCCCTGGTCCACCACCCGGCCAGACGCATACATACGGCGTCTTTCTCTACAACGAACCTACGAATTTCGCTGTTCCAGCAAACTATATACCCTTCTTCAACAACTTGACTACCTCGGTACTCAACCGTGTTGGCTTCAATCTTACAAACTTTGTGGCCGAGGCCGGTTTGGGTGCACCAGTCGCGGCTGATTGGTTTTTGGTGAGCACGCAAAATACAGGGGTGAGTTCGACAGTGGTTACTAGGTCAACGCCGAGTGCTACCGTATCAGCGACGACGGTAGGTGTGATAAAGACAAATAGTGCTGGAGGCACTGGATCTGCTTCGTTGACATCTTCAAGCCCTTCAGCCAGTGCTCTTATTGGACCGGGTTCTTAATGGCGCTCCTGGCTGGACTGAAGCTTGCATTGGAGCTGGATCCTCGAATTTGATTGGTGGATGGGGTGGATTTGAGGCCTCTGGCGCTCCTGGCGCTCCAGAGCCTATACCCGATCAGGATGAGGATAGGGCGTCTTGTAGTCAGTGCAGAGAGCTTATCCAATTAGGGGGAGCAGCGATGATGATCCTTCCAAGCTTACTCGTATTTGTCTATAGAATAAGGAGCTTAGCTCATATTTGAGCCCCCTTGCCGCTGTTCCTGCTGCCGCTACCGCTAGATCTCGCCCAATTCGCTCTCGATATCCTCGCTGTTCCACCTATGTCAGATGATTGCGAACGGCTATTTAGCGGCGCCAAGATCGTCCTCGAAGATCACCGTTCCTACCTAAATATGGATATAATTGAAGCCAATGAGTGGCTTCGCCACTCGTATGGTCCTCCGGTGAAGGGTACATTTGATAGTGAGGACGTGGGAGCAATGGAAGGTAAACCTCAGCCTCCATATGTATCACCAGCAGAGGCTTCGAGGCGTCGGGTTGCCGCCTATGAGGCCGCTACTGGTGCTGGCCAAGAGGCGGAGGATGAGGCTGTGGAGGATAAGGAGCTGGAAAAACAGTACGCTGCTATTGAGGGCGGCGACGGCGACGATATCGAAGCTGGTGGTGAGGAAGGTGAGGACGATGAGGACGAACAGTAGAGGACTGGCGTTAACTTGGTAAGTTTCACCACCCCCCTTACTATACTCAACACCAGGATCGTGCCAAGACTTACTATTTATAGTATATATTTGCATTGGACGGTCCTGGCGCTCCTGGAGTCAAATGATTTAGTTAGTGGATGGGGTGGATTTGAGCTCAAATCCACCCCAACCCAGTCCAATAAGAGCACTGCCTTCAGCTACGCAAAACAGCTCAGGCGCGATGATCATGGGAGCGAAATCAGTGTTAGTGGTTGTTAGTACGTTGGGGTTTGCAGTGAACTTGTTGTAGATGGTGTTACCAATGGGGCCTCGACTACTTCACTGCTTGGGTGTATTTGTTTCTTGACATATGTAATCTTATTAGACGAGGACTTAGAGGGCCGTTTCGATAATTGTCCACCTTTATAAATTTCTTGTCGATCCAGGTCAGATTTTGATTATTACCCTGTTCCTGTTCTAGTTGCCTATCACCTTATGACTTCATACTATTTCTATTACCCTTCCATTACCTATTAGCAATGTCGATCACTTGGCTATGAGGTAACAGTTTCAAATCGACGTCAGTGTCGACGTCAGTCTTTGCCACCTATCTGGTGTATATAGTGAGGCTCTAGGGCCTCTTACAATAAGACAGAGTCTTCATTCTTTTCTTACAATCGGTGCACGGACTACCGATTGAGATTTCTCCACTTCGTTACCGCATGAGAATGATAAATGAAACATCTAGGATAGAAGTCCAGATAGCCACGAAGAGAACGATCGGCACCACTAAAGTTCAAAATAATGAAACCTGTCGATTTTGTGAAATTTCGCATTAACGGAGCCGTATCTAGCCATTTTATCCCCTGAACATCAGAATATTTGTCAGCTCGCTTAACCCAGCCTCAAACAGCACATGCCCATTTGGGAGAGGGCACAGTTACAACTAGGGGTGTACACCTGAACAGCGATGGAACATTTGTCAGCTCATAAGCTATAAACCTCAAGGAGATATTTTTCTGGGGTGTCCCTCAGATCACTATCCAATTGTCACACCTTGAGTTCAACAGATATAAACATATACCCGCTCTCTTGATCAGAGTGACTCTATCCTCATTCTCTGATATAAATCTGACGTACGACACAAATCAATTATGCCGAATATCCTAGGTAAGAGTTTCTGCTCGATCACACCATAACAGAGTTGCTCAGTAATTATACAGTTATCCATGGATATGTCCAGTCCGCGGCCACCGTTGCTGGGAATACTCGCGCTTTGAAGGAGACATTGTCTGACATTTCCAATCTTCATTACGTGGATGGCCCTCCTATGGATGGCTCATTTTCTCGCCCATGGTGGATTCTCGATAGCTACTTAGAACATGACATGAGAGCAACCCATAGATGGGATGACGTTGTAAGTTTCCCATTTGGACGATCGTGGTGGTTGCGACTATAGGGCTAACAGATATTCAGGTGAAATGGTGGTCGGAAGAACTATCGAAAAATCAGTATGATGGAATTATCGGTCTATCCCAAGGCGCTGCGATGGCAGGTTTGCTTATTTCTATGGTAAGCTTAATACCTGGTACGTATTCTGTTTTGAGAGGGTTTTGTTAACAGATCCTTGCGTTCTGTAGCTCAATAATCCTGAGAAGACACCTGGTTTCGTGGTGAAAAAAACTTAACCAATCAAATTTGCCATCCTCTGCTCTGGTTCGTCCCGTTCTATAAGTCATACCGTCCATTGGCTTATGCTCCCTCCTATTTACAGGATTCGTTTCCAAGTACAAGCCTCACGGTGATTTATATGGAGGTTTACCAGATAATGTGCCAACTCTTCATAGTAAGTAACTATTGTCTTTGTAAGTTGCTTCTCGATGGGCTAACTGGCACTTTGTATCAACCAGCCGTTGACAGAAATGATACTGTTGTGCCGGCTCAAAAGACAGAGGAGCTGCAGAAGCTCTTCAAAAACTCGAAGCTACTAAGCCATAATGAAGGTAAACTACCCAGAATATGGGGTTTCCGCTAACTCTTCAATATTTATGCTAACCAATTACCAATATTAAAGGGCATTCTATTCCTGTCCGTGGTGCCTGGCCACAAACTATAAGGGAGTTTATAATTCAAAATGCCTCATCAGCCTGACTTGAGCTCCTCAAAGGTAATCGAAAGGCTTCTATCCCGCACTTGGTAATATCTAAGGTATAAGAAGCCGAGCATATCCTAGCTTGAATGCTTTGGACTCTGGTGTTTTAATAAGGCCGTGTCTACGGTAAGGTGCTTTTACCAAAAGGTGAAGAAAGACGGCAGATAGGAATATAAGATACGAGACTTCCGTTCACTATTGTTTTTACAGGCTATAAGACTAGAGGGACCCTTTATTTCTCTAGACGTTAATTATCACAAGCTCTCTATTAATAAAATTTAAGTATCCTATGCTTCACAATATTCCCCTACTCTGCGGGTGCCAATTCTTGGCCCTAACGCATGCATTATTATGCAATTGAGTTTAAGCGATGACAAATTTCTTGCAACCTCTGGGAGAATTGAAGGTAAGGCGTGGCGACTCGCAAAAGTCTAGAAATAAAAGCCATTTTAAAGCGACGGGCGGGGATCCTGCCTCCTACCAACTCCCCTATAGATATTTCTCAAGCGTACCTACTTGTAAAGAAACGAGAATCTTCTTTTCGACCATTAACCGTTAGTGTGTCCAACAGTCAGCCTAGCTGCGAGCTTGAGCCTCATAGCTGACCGAGTGCATCAATTGGATCGCTCGCTGTCAGCTAGCTGTCCCAATTAGGAAAGTGGTATAGGCTTCGTGGTATTTTATTGCGGATTTTTGGTAGCCCCTCTCTATATATATATTCTAATATTACCTAATTAAAATTTAGCCATAATTTACCTAATATAGTATTTAACTGTAGCTAAATTCGTCTTACGTACTTATAAAGGCTTAAAAAGAGAGGTAGAATAGTTAGTAGTAGGGCTCTAAAGGGTTTTTTTCTATATTAGATGTAATTAAATACGAAGCTCTATTAAATATATCTTATTAAGATAGCTTTTCTACTTCTATAGTTAGCCTATAGCTAGTAAGATATAAGGGCGTAAAGAGGCTTTGGGGAAGATTTAAAGGAATAATATAAATTCTATTTAAATCTAAGGGTATATAGCTCTTATAGAGAACAAGACGTTATATAAAGAAGAGAAAGGAATAATAAGAGAATTATATAATTAAATAGTTAGGGGTCTTAGTAGTTAATACATATATATATACGCACGTGATCTTTAATAGACTTTAGTAAATTTTAATTAATCTAGTAGAACTTAGCAGAAGTCAATTAAGCTAGTAAAATTTAGTAGAATTTGGTTAAAGCGTCGGAATTTATCTATTAAGTGTTCTACTAAGACATTCCTACTATAACTAGGCTAGTCCCGTTATAGTCCCCCCCCCCTTTTAGCTGAAGGTTTAAAATAATTGTCAGTCGTTGTCTATGACTGACTAGTTATGGGGTAGTTACGTATACTAGTCACATAAGCTAAGCGAGTATGAAATCCACCAGAATCCACCTGTAGAATAGTATTAACAATACAACAACTTCATCCATATATCTTGATATACGCATCTGATTCCCTTATACCTCCGCTACACCTCGTCGAGTACCAGCCTCGACAGGTTATAAGCCCGGCTACGCCTGTAGAGGGTTTCAACATAGCGTTTTTTAAATAACGCGTAGAGAGAGCTGTGACGTGTAATTATAGCAGTTGTCAAACAATCAAAGGACGCGCTTTGTCCGCGGAATTAATCACTACCTCACTAACCTATTTAACTCGCTGAGTCTAATCAGAAGATAAGAGCTAAGAAGTAGGCAGGAGATAGTAACAGGTTAAGCTCGTAACTGGACAACGATTAATATAACGCGTATTAGGAGCTTAACCACGACGCGTCTAGTAGCATATACCACCTACTAATGACTTAAGAAGTAGACGACGATTAAAACCAATTAGAACGATCTTAATTATAACACCATAACACAAATATAGCGAGTTCCTAATTAACTTAATATCCAATTACTGCACTTAGGATAAGTAAAAGTAGTAGCAGCAAGAACCTACTGCCCGATGGCATAAAGCTAAAGGGAGAGGAGAACTATGTCGCATGGAAGGAAGCAATAAAGGATATTACCATTGCAAACAAATTAAGACGTTACATTTATAAAAAGGGAAAAGCACCCAAATACATGGATAAATTTAATAAGAAAGCTAATAAGACAAAGCTAGCAATATGGCTGATATAGGAAGCTGGAGACTTAAGCATAAAGATTATTATTAAGCTTAATATTAAGAGTACCCCTGCATAGATGCTAGCAGGATGTAAGTTAGCGCGTAAGATATAAGTGACTTTACAGACTTAGTATAAGGGAACCGGAGCAGTTTTTAGCTATAACGCTATTAAATTATATACAAAGATTAAGTATAACGACTACCCTAATCTTAAGCACTTTATTATCGCATTTAAAAAGGCTATTAAAAAGCTAGTAAACCTTAATATTTCCCTACCTGAATTATGGCATCTAATTCTCTTTATTATGGCCCTATTTAACGTATAGCCCATCTAGGCAGAACGACAGCAATTAAATTCTTAAAAAGAATTAACCTAACTATCACTCTCCGCGTTAATTGAAGATATTATAGATAAGGCATAAAACAAGGATAAGAAGGCCGAGGGAGGTATACTATATAGGGGGAAGCCTAATAAGAAGGGCAAACAAAAGGTAAAGGAGGATAAGGAGAAGAGCAAGGGAAAGTATTATAAGAACTACAAGAAGCTAAACGCCCGTTACGAACCTAAAAACTGCTTTATCACAAATAAGAAGCTATATCGCGAATAGAAAGAAAAAATAGGCAAGAAGTTTATTCTACATTAAGAACCTAATAATAAGAAGTTAGGTAATAAGAGCAGGAAGGAAGAACCTAGCAGTGACTCCTTAGACGATAACGATGCTCGCAGTGACTTAGACAATGGCGATGCTCATACATTTATAAAGAAAGAGTTAGGGTACCTCTGCGCATACCTAAATAGGAAGAATTAATTATTGATTAAGCAGAAAGGAATACTGTTTAATACTAAAGCTAAAACCCATATCGCCAAATTAATTAACAACTTTAATACTGGTACGTATGTACCAGCATCTCTACCATTAATTAATATAGTAAGTGGAGAAGCTACGCCGCTTAGCTTTAGCAAGAGGACGATTATCTATACTATAGATATAGGAGAGACGCATATGCTAAACCTTAGTAAGGTGCAGTACCTACCAAACTATGGCATTAATATCTTTGGAGCTAGAAAGCTCCTAGGCAGGGGTAACATTTGAATTAAAGATAGAAACCTTATAGTTAATAAAGAAGGCCTTAGCATATTCCAATTTAACGAAGATATAATAATTATTAAAGCACCCCGCATATACGCATTCCCTATAGTTATATAAAAGAAGCCATTAGAGATATCGATTTAACTCTAGCATTATTACTTTGGCCACCTTGGCCTTAAGAATATATAAAAGACCTCCAAATTGGTTAAAGGCATAACCCTTAAAAAGAAAGAGCTAAGCGCTATACAATAGGAGGATAAAGACTTAAGGCTCTATAACCTATATAAGAAAGGAAAAGCTATAAGGTATATATAAAGACACGCTAAAACGCAAAATCTGCGGGTGTTTAATAAAGTACATATTAACGTGGTAATGATTACCCCTCAAGGCATTAGAAAGAAGAAGTATACCATAGTATTTACTAAGAAGGCAACTTTAGTTTAATAGGCTTACTTCTATAAGTTAAAGAATGGCGTATATAACGCTCTGGTTAAATACTAAAAGATAGTAAAGACTTAATTCGGAAGAGTTATTAAAAAATGGCGTATAGATAGGGGTAAAGAATATAGCCTAAAGAAGCTAGCTAAGCTTGCAGATAATCTAGGGTAGGTAGTAGAGCTTACTACACTATATAACCTAGAGCAAGACGGCACTTCCAAATAAACAATTAGTATTCTCTATAAGCGTACATAAACTGCGATAATTAATATAGACATTCTATAGTTCCTCTAGCCACTAATATTTAAGTTAATAGTACTAATTACCAATTAAACAGCTACCTCTTTGTTAAAGGGCAAGACCCCATATAAAGCCTTTATAGACAAGTTTTACCCGAATTAAGATAATAGACCATCCGTAGCTTATCTATAGGTACTTAGCTACAAGACATATATCCAAATACTAAAGGAGCGCTAAATTATTAGCTAGAAGGTTACCGTACAGGCTAAGGTAGGAATCCTTATAGGCTACAAAGGAAGCCATATCTTTAAGGTATATATACCTTTAAGAAAAGAACCCACTAAAAATAGAATCATATAATTCTTAAATATTAGATTTAATAAAGGAGGCTTAATTACAAAGCCCCTATTAGAAGACGATACTAATATTCCAGTACCTACTGGAAATAGGGGTGAGAGCACTAAGAATTAGGATTAACAAGACAGTAACCTAATTTATTAAAAAGTTCCTAATATGCCTAGAAATATTAAGCATTAACCCTAATTAGTACTTAAAAAGGCTATTACGTTAAAGCTTTAAATTAATAAGGATTTGGAGCAACTAGATATTAACCCCAATATTAAACCTAAATTAGAATGTGATACTGAATTAATACCAGAGACTACTTAGAAGAGAGTCAAAACCAAAACAGCACCTAAGTTAAGGGGTCAACCTAGAGGTTTAAAAAACAAGGTCTATATCCCAAACCCAGAGCTTAGTAGAGAGACTTAACAAGCCGCTTAACAATTAAAGCTAAAATTAAGCTTTAACTCTAAATTAAATACAGCATTCTATACTGCATATGCAGCTGGCCCAGTGTTGTTAATCTATAATAATCCTAAGACAATTAAGGAGGCAAAGATAAGACCCAATTAGCTAGAATAGAAGAAGGCAATTAAGAAGGAGTATTAAGGCCTAGTTTACAAAGGAACCTAGAAGCTTCTAAGACAATTAAAGCTGCTAAAGGGTATTAAGGTACTGCCAGGAAAGCTCGTCCTAAAGACAAAGAGGGATAGAGATGGCAAGATCCTAAAGCGGAAGGCAAGATGGGTTATTAAAGGGTTTAGGCAGTAGTACGGAAAGGACTTTAACTAAACATTCGCGGGAGTATGCAAGAGTGTTATATAGAAGCTAGCAGTCACCCTTACAGCTCTATTTAACTTAGAAATTAAGTAGATAGATATAGTCAGAGCCTTCCTAAACTTAACCACTAACACGGATATTTATATAGAAGTACCACCTAACTAGGAAATTAATAAGGAGATCTTAAAGGATGCACCTAAATGGGTATATAAGCTCCTAAAAGCGCTATATAGTCTAAAACAGGCACCTTAACTATAGTAGAAGGAATTAGCCTCTGCGCTTCAGTAATTAGGGTTTAAAGCATACACCAGCGACTAATGTATATATATTAATAAGTTAATAGGAATTCTAATCGTTATATATATTAACGATATATTAATTATCGGCAAAGACAAGGCCAAGATTAAGGCTCTAAAGAAGAGTCTAATAAGAAGATTCAAGATGGAGGACTTAGGCCCTATAGAATACTTTATAGGGGTAAAAATAACTCAAAACAGGAAAAAAGGGACAATTACCCTATACTAGGATGCATATATTAGCAAGATCCTTAAATAATATAGTATAGAGAATTGTTATCTAGTTAATACGCTAATAGTAGCTAGAGCTGCTAAATTTATAGTACCCTTTAATAGGTAAGCAACGGTTAAAGATACTAAGCTTTATAGATCGAAGATCGGCTCCCTAATATATCTAGCAATCCAAACTAGACTAGATATCGTATACGAAGTCTCTATACTATTATAATTCTTATTAAACCCCTTTCCATAGTATATAAAAGCTGCAGACCGGATACTTTAATACCTACAAGGCATAAAGCTCCTAGGAATTAAATACTAGGGGTGTGTAGGTAATCCAAAGACACTCCTTTACGGATATTGCAATACGGATTTCGTAGGTAACAAGTTAACGCGGAAGTCCGTCTTAGGAAATATATACTTCTTCGCCAGTAGAGTTGTATTATGCTTGTTAAAGAGATAGTAGATAGTAGCGCAGTTTACTACTAAGGTAGAGTATTACGCTCTAGCTAAAGCCGTGTCCAAAGCACTTTGGCTAAAGCAGATTATGGGCTAGATAATATACTTAGGTGCGGATATTAAGTCAGTACGCCTATATAGTAACAATTAGGGCTCCTTAAGCTTGGCTAAGAACCCTAAGTTTTATTAACGGACAAAGCATATTAATATTAAACACCACTTTATTCAAGAGCACGTTATAAAGGGAACAGTTAATCTGTGGTATATTGCTAGTTTAGAGATAGTAGCTAATGGTCTAACTAAACCTCTTTCGGCTGCAAGTTATGCGAAGTTCATAAAGCAGCTAAGGTTAAAGGTTATTAAGATTAATTAAGCCTATTTAGAGTATTAAGTCAGTCAAATACAAAGAGGTGTATTAGTCGTTGTCTATAACTGACTAGTTATAGGGTAGTTACGTGTACTGGTTACATAAGCTAAGCAAGTATAAAATCTACCAGAATCTACCTATAGAATAGTATTAATAATATAACAACTTTATCTATATATCTTGATATACGTATCTAATTCCCTTACACCTCCGCTGCACCTCGTCGAGTACCAACCTCGACAATAATTTAATTTAGTTAAAATTTTATAATATTATTATATATTGTATTTTTACGTTAGGTAGCGGTATAGAGTTTTACTGGTTCTAATTATTAAATAGACTAATTAGGATTTTCTATCCCTAGAATAGAAAATCGCTATTCACTTAGTTAAGGTGGTAAGTAAAACCAATATTTTTATAGTAGGTCTTAGTAAGGCAAATCTAACTAATTAAAAAACTTTAACTACTAGTTAAAGTTCCTTAATATCTTATGTATTATATAGCCCTGTTATAAATGTTATAATATATTTTAAGTTCTTTTTAATTTCGAGCTTTCTATTATTATATTTTATATATTTATATTAGGTAGCAGTTATTTGCCTTTATATTATATTTATCTAGCTAAAGTAGGCTGCGAAGGATAGTCCTTATAGAATTCTTTTACTAGGAAAGGCGCGTTAGCCTTAATCTGTTTATAGGTTTTCTAGGTTTATGTTTTATATCCTTTTTATTTAATAAAAAGTTTAAATTGTTTAAATCATATTTTCTATTATATATTATTAATAATTATAGGAGGCAGTGGTGGTACTTTATAAGCTATAGGATTATCTTTTAAAGGTTATAATAAGCTTACATAAAACGTTAGGTGTATTTTTATTTTAGTTAGCAGTTTAAGCTTATAGGTATATGGGCTTAGTTTCTTCTTAATTTAGTATAGGTCTATAAACTTCTAATTAAGTTTCTTTAAGGGCCGTTAAGTCTATAGGTTTTATATATTTAGGTAAACTATATTACTTTCCTTAAAGTCCCATATAAGAGCTTATTTTTTTTATTCGTATACCATTTCTATACTATTTAAGCGTACGTTAATTTACTTTATAACAGTTCTATTAACTGCTTTATTTAATTAGTAAAGTTATATACGTTAATTAACTAGATCCGTTTAATTGTAGGTTCTATTATATTAATTTTAGGTTATAGTTTAAATTTAAGTTAAGGGTTTTATCTATAGGTTGCGTAAAATAGTGTTACGTCTGTTAATATATTTATTATATTACTTATAGTAAACGTAGCTAAAGGTAGCTGTTTTTACTAGTTGTCTTATAGATAGGAGTAGTATATTTACAATTTTGGTTTAACTATCTATTTCTGGATAAAAAGCAGTTAAGAGTTATATTTAAATAATTATTTATTTATATAGAGCTTGCCAGAAGTCTAAAATAAACTAGCTTTTATAGTTATATGTTATTAAGTTAGAAAGTTTGTGTAGCTTAAAGACGTACTTAATAAAATATTTAGCTACTAATATTATATTAATTAAGTCTGTAGGGATTATATATCGCATTTTTAATAAACGGTTAATAACTATTATAATATTTATAAAGGCCGTCGAAACCGGACTCTGCACGTGTACGTGGTGACGGCTACGAACCTGGGTCTTCGAAGTTCAGACTCAGAGCCAACGCAGAGACGTCGCACAGCGTGCTAGTGGGTCTGGTGGTGGTTGTGTACGTCGTGGGGCGTAGTGAAAAGTTTTCACATGGGATGGTGAGATCTCGAAAACCACTGCTGATAGTACCCCTTCACAATACAGCCACTACTGTTCCCCTACTAAGCACCTGTACGATCCAACATGGATGCATAGCATTCGATAGCATCCCCTAACCCCCAATAGAAAGCATTGACGACCTTATATTAACGAACGAACGGTTGCGAACGAACGAACGGTTGCGAACGAACGAACGAACGAGCAAATATACGGCCCCTCTTAACCCCCAGGGCGATCGCCCGCGGAGCATGCGGTCACTCTCCATCATCTACCAAGTATTTAGCAGCCTGGATTGCGACCCACAGTTTTCCCTATCTCCTTTTAACGGAGTGGTGACCCTTAGAAAGGGCCTAGCTGGGGCCTAGGCACAAAAGATACCCAAAGTATAACACAATATCCCGCTCGCTTGGTATTATAGTGGTTGATAGATAAATCCCCCTTACGCCTTCGATGGCCCTAGGGGGGGGGAGGCATGGCGTATATGGCAATAGTCAATATAAGAGATAGCACACAGGGGATGGCCAAGATATGGGAAATAGTAAAACAAAACACGGCAATTAATTGGCAAGGTCTAGCTGGGACGTAGTGAACCCTGGCTTTGGATAAGCTAGAGAAGGAAGCAGTGGTTCCCAAGGAGTTCGAACATCCAAGGAGGACGGTACAGGACGTGGCTGTAGGCCCGCAGGGCCACTGCTACGTGCGGATAAGGCAAACGGGGTTTTTTGTAACAGTGCAAGTGTGGGTATTGAATGAGCAACTTAATTCTAAATCTATGGAAATCAAGTGAACTAAATACATGAAAGTAGACCCGGAACTCCGTAGTCTATGACTCAATATTTGACCGTATCCGAGACATACGAGGGTGGCGTCGATTGTGTCTCGGAGCCTCTTAGGCAACGGTCTCGTGTCTCAGCGTAGTGCTGGTGAACTGTTACACACCCCCCTAGATTTTACGGTGTAGTTAAAGCTGTAGAAAATAAAACGAAGATAGAAGCTATACTAAAATAGGAAATTTAGATATAACTTTAGGAGTAGTATAGGGTGATACTTAAGAGTCTTTGTTAGTTGTAGCAGTGATCTAATGTCAAATGTCCACTAGATTTAATTGCTTTATCTATGCCTTATGCCTTTAACGGGGTAGGATCTTAGTAAGACCGTCGGTAGGCATCTTGTCTGTAGGGACCCATTATACGTCGATCTTTTTGTCTTGGACTTCCTATCTAAGCTAGTGCTAATGGACGTCGATATGTCGTAGCTTGGTGTCAAGCTTTGGTGTATCCTGTCTTAGGAGTTGTATAGTCTGCATATTATCGCATAGCAGGGTAAAATCGCGTTCTAAATTGAGACCGATTGCCTTAAAGAAACACTGCCACCAGATAATTTCAACAGCAGCCGTAGACAGGGAGAGAAGCTCCGCTTCGGTAGTTAAGCGAGTCACTAATCTTTGTAGGGTTGCCTTCTAATCAATCAGTCCTCTAAATAGCATAAAAAGGTATCCTTAAGAGCTCCGTCTAGTCTCTTTATGGTCCGCAAATGCTGCGTTGGATACTCCGTAAAAGGTAACGTCTTCTCCTTTGGGGTTTCTGAAGTAGACGTGTGCTCTGAATACTTCGCCAGAGTATTTAATAGCTGTAGACTTTGTTCCAAGGCAATAGGCAATGGCTTGGTTTAATGCATTAAGGTACTTTTAATTTGGATTAATAAGGAATTTGGCTAGCTTAGAATGTGTCTTTATAATGTTAGGTCTTCTAAATATGGCGAGGTGCGCAAGGGAACCAACCCGTTGCTAGTAGGCTAGTGTTCTTTAAGGGTTCGTCTGCTGGTTGGACGGAATTAGTTCGTCAGGTAGTGGTGTTTTAGGGAACCTTCCTGGTTGAATATTGAATTAACTGGCTATCTTTTTGATATAGGAATCTTGGCAAAGCCAGAGCTTTCTGCTTGCCCGATCTCGCTCGATTTGAATTTCTAGGAACCACTGTAGGTCTCCTAGTGCACGGATCTCGTATTAATGTAGAAGTTTAGCTTCAAATTCTTCTAGTCTTTGAATGTCCTTTTTAGCAAATAGGACGGCAATATTATCTACATAAAAGAAGACAATAAGTCGTCCATTAGTGTAAAGGCAGTTTGTACCTGGGACAGGCTTCAATCTAAATTTGGCTAGTGTATTAGTGAGCTCTTTGTACCAAAGTAGTGGTGAGACTTTTAATCCGTATAGCACCATAAGTAGCTTTAAGATATGTCCGTTTTAATTAAAGCCTTTTGGGCAGTAACAGTAGACTGGCTTGTCTAGTCTTGCATTTGTAAATGCGTTTATAGCGTTATACTGTTAAATCTCTAAATCGAATGCGGCTGCTATAGCCATGAGGGCACGGAATATTTGAGCAGCTAGGGTTGCTGTATAGGTCTCTTCCTTAGTAATCTGCAGGTCTCCGCGGACGCATAGTTGAGCTTTTAGCTTTTGTAGGTAGCCGTTGCTGTCGAACTTGTATTTGAAGACCCATTTCAGCGGAAGGATCTGGTCGTTGGTTGCTTCTTCCTTTAGGACAGTCTTGAATGTCCCTTAGCGTTTTAGGTCGTTGTATTCTTTTTCTATAGCCTTTTGAAAGCCGGTAGTCAAAGGGTGCTTTTTTAGCTCTTTAAGGTTCCTTGGTTTAGGTGGAAGATTGTCTTAATGTAGGGAGGATCTAGTTCGGTTAATGTCCTTTACTAGTCCTATGGCAAAGCCAGCGTAGTAACTAAATAGGGTAGGTATATTGGCTAGTGCTGCTGCGTATGCTTGACGTTGAATTCGTTTGGAACCTTCTGGTAGGACGAGGTCGGCAGAAGGATCGGCCGAGACCTCGTTAGCTTGTGGAGCTGTATTCGACGGTTCTGGTGAACTGCTTGGTTGGGTAGAACCTGTTTTAATTGTATCCAAGATATCGTCTTGAAGTCCTCCCGGTGTGGTGTTTGTTTCTGGCAGATCCGGAGATACTGTTCTGCTAGGTGTCGGTAGCTGTTTGATGTCCTTTGTAGGAAGCTCTACCGAGTCGTTTGATGTAGTTGTTTGATCTGCATTTAAGGTAGGTCTATACAGGATAGATTTATCCTCAGATTTGTCCTCGTGGAGAGGTTCTGGTAGACTAATTGCCTGGATGGTGTCTTTTAATGCTTCCCTAAGTAGGTAATTGATGTTTTAACCCTTGGGGTCATAAAACGAGGTCTCGTTAAATGTAACGTCTCTGGTTCAAATAACTTTGTAAAGGCTTAGAATCCAGATTCGATAGATATTTATTAAATTGTAGCCGACTAGGTGTCCTATTGATGTATAAGGAGCTAGCTTGTCTCCCTTTCTGACTTGTTTATTCAGCGTATAGGTCTTGCAACCGTATTTGTGTATATAGGTAAGTGATGGTAGCTTGCTGTAGGCGACCTCGTACGGAGTTTTCCACCCTAGCTGCTCATTTGGTGTTTAATTAAGTGCATAGCTAGCAGTAAGGAAAGCTTCTAGTCCTAGAGATGGGGGTAAGGATGCTTCTAGCTGTATAGACCTTGATTGTTCTATAAGGGTTCTTCCAGATCTTTCAGCTCCGCCATTTTGTTCCTTAGTATACGGTGCTCGGCATTTAAAGGTAATGCCTTTATCTGCACACTACGTATCTAGGGTGTCTTCCGTTTGTCTAAATGCTTATTCGTCATCGCTCTAGAAGAAGATAACGTCTTAGTAGAATTGTGTCTTAATTAAGCGGTGAGTCTTGCGAATAGTAGGTAGGATGGTAGCTTTGTCCTTATTCTTAGAGGTGAACACAAAGTTAAATTTGGAATACGTGTAATAGAAGTGCATGGTATATCTATCGCCGTTGTACCCTGGTACTCTGAGGTAGATAATATTAAATGCTAGCCGTTTAAATGGTTAAGTGGCTAGAAATTCGTGTTCTTGTCTTTAAGAGATCTGCTGCGTGTGCTTTGCTAATAAGCAAACTTCACATTTGATTTTAAGTGGTGCTCGTTCGTTGGTTTCAAATTCGGTCAGCTCTGCGCCAATAACATGCTTAGGAAGCTGTGCAATAGCATTAGGTCCTGTATAGCCGAGTATCTTATACTATCTTATAGCTGTGGCTCCGATTTGTTTACAGGCCATTTGGCTTGGTTGAAATCTTCCTATTAAGAAGGTTGATTGAGTTGTTAAGTCTAGGGTATTTTTAGGCTCTCTGTGCATTAGTACCTAGTGGCCCCCTAGTTGTTTTGCATAGCAGACTGTTTTACCAGTTGCTAGACGGTATAGCACATTTCGTCCTAAGTCGAAATAGATATCGTTATTAGTAGCTCTTGAGAGTGCTATAATATTTGTAAAAAAGGTAGGTGCTAGTGCTACATGGGATAGCTTTATTTTTGACTTCCCAGTAGATATATCAATAGTAATGGTTACTATTCCGTAGGCTTGAATTTTTATAAAATTTCCGCCAGCAATCAGGTAGTCGTCTTCTGCTGCTAGGTATAAGAAGGTAAAGTCTTCTTTATTATTACAGACGTAGGTATCTGCACTAGGGTTAAGTATCTAGGTGTTCTGGAGTTTAAAAGGAATTTGACCAGTACTAAACACGGCAGCATGGCTAGTTGGTTTGGTAGAAGGTGGGGTTTTAGAATTAAAATTAATTGTGGATTCTATATTTTAATTGTTCTCCTTTGCTTCCTGTTCTCTTTTTTAAATTTAATTAACAATGCGTTTAATCTAAGGTGTAGATAAGATAGCTTCATCTACTTTCTTCTGGATGTCTGCTTTTGGTCTCCATCCTTAAGGGCGTTTGTGCTCAGTAATGTAATAGCAGTCGTTGAACCAATATATAATGCCGCATATGCATTCCTTGTTCTATCTTAAATTTGAATTACTGTTGGAATTAGAATTGCTATTGGAGTCTAAATTGGAATTGTTTTAAAGGGTTATAAATGCAGAGTTATTGGCAGTTAAGGTAGACGATGCTTGCTGCATACAATAGTGCTCCTTGAATTCCTCAATAAGGTTAATAATGGATGGGGCCTCTTTGTCCTTCCGTTTTTTTTGAATGAGATTTACTTCTAGTGCTCCTGTGAAGCTAGAAGAGATAGGTTTGATTGCTCGTATAAAGTCATAGTGGGGCCTGAATCCCTGTACGTCTAGAAGCTCTAATTCCTTTACCAGCTTATAGACGCTCCTCTAGTTGTTTAACCATTTTTCAATACTCTGCTTTTTGTTGTAGGCTTTAAGAGCCGTGTATTAATTTAGGATGTTGCGCTTTTGACCTAAGGTAGTAGGGGCGAGTACAGTCTTTAACTCTTGAAGGCGTTTGTATACTGTTCCAAGGTCTTTAATAAGAGGGAGGTAGGCTACTAACGTCGTGCGGACGATATAATTGCTGATATTATTTATGGCTTGCTCTTGCTTCTGGTGCACGCGGAGGTCGTCCTTGTATTCCGCGTATAGTTGATTGTAGGCAATGAGTTGGTTTAGATCTAGCTTGGCTATTAATATAGCAGTAGGAAGCACGTCTCTTGGTATAGGCCAATTTGGAGGTTCCAGCTTCAGAAGCTTGTCTTTCTTCTTTAATAGGTTAATGTACTGCTATATGTTGTTTGTTTTAGTAGTATCTTAAATAATAAAGAACCATTGCATCTAATCAGATAGCTTTTTAAGGATAAGGTTGAATTTTAAATAAGGTCCGTCTGTATTGGTTGTCATTTTTAGAATTTAATAGGTCAAGCAGGGTCCTAGGTTAGCGTCTTGGTGAAACCTTATTTTGACATTTCGAGCTTTTGATTTAATTCGTCAGTTCGTTTGTCTGTTGGGTACATTTGTTAATCAGGTGCGACCGTCCGTTCGTTTAGTAGGTGAAGAAGCTTAAGACACTTGCAAAGGTGGTAGAAGTAGTGACTTTGTAAATAAGGTAGTAGATTGATTGGTTTAGCAAATAGTGCAATCCGGACTTATAACTGTAACAGTGCAAGTATGGGTATTGAATGAGCAACTTAATTCTAAATTTATGGAAATTAAGTGAACTAAATACATGAAAGTAGACCCGGAACTCCGTAGTCTATGACTCAATATTTGACCGTATCCGAGACATACGAGGGTGGCGTCGATTGTGTCTCGGAGCCTCTTAGGCGACGGTCTCGTGTCTCAGCGTAGTGCTGGTGAACTGTTACATTTTTCATCCTACTGAGGTGGCTTATAGGGTTTTTCCTCCCCTAATATATCAGGGGTTTTCTTCCTGTAAATTTACAAGTTTCCCCTGTATACGGAGTAGTCTGCGTGGGCCGCATAGGATCCGTATTAGACATTAAGCAATGAATCATTATTATAATATTTATAAACCTATTACTGCTAGGCAAAGACTTATAAAATTTAGAGTTAGTTCTTATATATAGTAGCAATTAAGGACCTTAATTAGTGCTTAAAAAGGCCTTATAAGGCCCCTAAAGAGGGCTTAAAAGCCTATAAAAATTGATATTCCTAATATAGATTAATTAACAGAAATATAATTCTCCCAAAATACCCTATTAATTCTATATTATATATATATAAAAAGGCTAAGGATATATCCTACCTTAGGCCGTAGCCCTAATTCTTATAGTTTTTAGAACGTATATATTTTATATCTAATTTACTACTTAGTAGTAGTTAATTTTTAAACCCTTAGATATAACAAAGCCTTATAGGAAATACTATGGTAGACTCGCTAATGGGCTAGATATATAGGTAAACAAGAAGTTAACAATATAATATAATTGATGAAGTAATTACCTAATAGATTAACTCTAATTATATTTTAAGATTTACTATAAAGAAAAGAACTATCTAGGTAGGGATTATGGTCCTTTAAATACACAATCCTACGCCTAAAAATATACTAAGTATATTAGTACGTTAGTACGTCAGTACGTCCTACGTTCTTATGTTCTTACGTTCCCATGTTCTAAACTAGTCTTATAACTAGCCATGTAACTTAATTACCCCTTATCCTAGAGCTTAATTGGTTTTAGCGCCTCCTATACTATCTTAATTAACCTATTTATATCTTCTCTTAGTAGTTATACTACTACTAATATAAGGTCCGTAATACTATCCCCCTTCTCTTTATCTTCGTCCTTAAAAGTATCTTATATCTCCAAGTCGTCTATTAAAGGTATAGCATTCCCGTTTTTAATTTAATAACCTTTCTAATTTATAATACCTTTTATTAAATCCTTATTGTCTAATTGTTATAATCGGCTTATAGTTACTATCCTCTTGCTAAGTAAAGTAATACTATCCTGTTCTTATTATGCGAAGAAGAAGTTAATATGTATTATAATTATTGCTCCGTCTGGTTGCCAACCTTTTTCTTATACTAAGTATATAAAATTAAACATGCGGTCGTCTTATAACGTTCGATCTATCTTTAACGCTAAATATACGCGTCTTATTATTTTCTATAGGTGTTTAGTGCCTTATCTAATTTATTATAGGGTCTTATATTTAATCCAAGGCCGAATATTTTAATAGTAAGCTTATCTAAGCTCTTGCTAAGGTATAGAAACGTCGTAATAACGGGGAGCATATTTATACTAAGGAGTGGCAAGTATTTAATGCTTAACTATCCGCTTACGCTCAGTTACTCTATCTTAAGAAGGGTTGTAAAAGGTCCGTTTAAAGAAGAAAAGCCTTGCTAAATAGGGTCTTTGTAAACTTAAGTAGAAGAAGGCTAGAACGAATTTATCTTAAGTAGAGAAGGAAATAACTCCGAATAGCGCGGTAGCTAATCCTCTTAAGTCCCCCTTAAGTAACTCGTTCTTCAGCGATTCTTCCTTATTAATGCTTTCTAACCTAATTTTTTTAAATACTCCTATACCTTTGTAACAGACTACTAGCACTGCGCTAAGACACAAGATCGTCGCCTAAGAGGCTCTAAGACAGGATTGACCCTACCCTTATATGTCTTGGATATGGTTAAATATTAAGTTATAGACTTTGGAGTTCGGGGTCTACTTTCATGTATTTAGTTCACTTGATTTCCATAGATTTAGAATTAAGTCGCTTATTTAATTCTTCACCCTGCAAAAGCTTATACCTTTCTTATAGCGTTTCTTAGGTTATTTAGTAACTCCTAGATAGGCTTATTATAGCCTGTTTACTTAACTTTATACTATATCTTATTATCTATATCCTTATAACTAACAATTTTCTAAACTTACTATTTATCTTCTTGCTCTCTATATGTGTTTACTTTATATACCAGTAGCTTAATATCCCTATATACTGGTTCTAGTATCGTAATATACTATATAGGGTAGATCTTTATTTTCTCTAGTAGGTCCAATTTATATATAACTTCTAAGATTTTTGCTAAGATCCTAAATGGTCCTAGTTTGGCATAGTTTAACTTTTTACTTAGTCGTTAACTGTTAAAATTTTTATATAGTAGTCATACTTTATCTTCCTCCTTAAGATATGGTCCCTTAGATCTTTTAGCATCATAGTACCTTTTTATTCTTTCTTATACTAATTTAGCTGTTTATTTAAGGTTTGCATAAAGATTTATTAAATCCTTTATTCTTTCTTTAACTATACTACTAGTTCTCTTTACTTAATATAATGGGCTTGTACAAATGCCTCTAAACTAAAGCTTATAGATTACTACCATATAAGAATACTAAGCTAAGAAGAAGATAAGAAAAGGAGGCTTTAGGGGGTAATATATATATAATACGGACGAACTCCAGAGATTACGCCAAGCTAGCTATAGGGGCGGTGCCCTAGCACCGTTATACTTAATATAGTAATAACAATGTCCTTGGCTTATATCCGTAATTCGCCTTAAATAGTAACGCTCCTATTTCTTTTTATAGTATTACGTTATATATAAACTATATAACTAGTAATAATAATACCCAATTATTTTATATAAGATTAATATAATGCCTCAGATACTGTTCTAATATTTAGTTTAGTCTCTCTATTTAACCATCTGTCTATAGATAATATGCCATTAACGTTGCTACGCAAACCCCTTATTTCGCTAAGAATACCTCCTAGAATGTCGCTATAAATCTTAAATCTCTATCCAATATAATCTTTATTAGTACTCCGTATCTTATAAATATTTCTTTAATATAGATTCTAGCCATATCTTCCGCTAAGATTTCTTCTATATATGCTACAAAGTAGCCCCATTTAGTTAACTTATCTACTATTATAAGGATTGCGTCGTATTCCTATCCGTAGGGTCTTTTAACTTTAATAACTATATAATAAAGTCCTATAATATAACCTCCTATAGTCTTTCTAGTATTCTAATAGGTTATAGCCCTCTATATAGCTTATTATAAGGGATCTTTTAGCCCCTTACTTAGGTGCACGCCTAGGGGCTCTTAGGAGCTGCCAAGGCTAACCTTTGGCTAGCTCTTGGCACCTCCTTATAAGCTCCTCACGCCTATAGCCCTTCCCTCCTTATCGGTTCGTCTCTCTCTGTACTTAGGGTATTGCCATACCTACTCTTTACCATATCGTCCTCTTCCATTAACTCTTCTGTAACTTATGCTCGGCTTACCTACTCCCTACCATACACCTAGGCAATAGCCTTACACTTATACCTTATTAGTTTATTTCTTTAGCAATCTAGACATTCTTTTATAAATTTTCGTACTATGCCCTAAATTCTATTAATAATGTACTTCTCTTGGAGTCTTAATACTAAGCCTGTAGGGTAATATATGGACAATATATCGCGAATCTTGGGGGGTTGTACGTAACCTAAGGTTATACTAAGCCTAACCCGGACCTCTAATACTTATAGATAAAGTATATAATTTCTGTTCTCCCTATTATAGGATATTCTATTATTATTATATAGTCTATTATCTCTTAGATAATAACCTAAAGCTTATTATAAAAGCTAATAAAAGCTCTATATTTTTAGAGTATACTATAAATATACTACTAGTTCTCTCTTTACCTTACAAATACCTATATAAAGTAGAATCTATCTTTATATTATAAGGTAAGGATATAGATATGGAGTCCAATTGATAGAACAATAGGGTATATTATATAGACAGACGATTTCTGTGACCCCGCCGAGCTGCACGCCGTTAAAATCTCCGTGTTTTTGGGGCGGGAGAACGGGGAAAATCGTGCCAAGGATTGCGGGATTTTACGCATACGCCAAGTAGCGAAATCAAGGCGCTGCAAGGCTCCTAGAATGGTCCATTTTATCTCGTATTTGCTTAGCTGGCTTTCCGGCATAAAGTGAGATGCTCCCTCACATCATTTCTAGATGCTTTAAGGAATTCTTGTCCCGCAAACATCTTTTGCAAACTTCCGCCATCATTTAGGGAAATAAAATCATCTACCCCCTCGTCCTTTCGATACCAGAATGGTCTTCTTGGCAGATCTCCAGGGGGAGGAGCGCGTCTTCAAGTACGGCCTGTTCGGAGTACAGCACGACATCCTAACCCCAGCAAAGCAAACAGTGATATCAGCCCTATACAACCTCCTCGCCCAGTCAAGCGATCGAGTCGATCATCTACGAGACGAAAATCACGGTCTCCCGCTGGCGTGGCCACGATCCACCACCTTCGTGGCATACTGGCTTCATTCTGAGGACTACGATCGCTGGAAGGAAACAGATGCTGTCCGGGACTTCTGGGAAAATCTTCCAGATGACGCGGGCGTATGGCGCGAAGTCATGACCGTTCCAAAGTCTCGGTTCATGCACGCTTCGAATCAGAATGTTAAGTCTGGTCTAGGCCATCTACTAGACCTGAGGCATAGCAACGATGAAGGGTATTGGGGCGTCTATCGGCATCGGCTTGCGGCCATCACAGACAAACACACTGATCCTGGTGACACCTTCACATCAGCATATACCACCACGACCAAAGCTAAAGCAGATCCTTCAAAACTGGTAGTCAACCTTCAAAAGCCTCAATCCACTGTGATCAGATCGGGACGCATACATATTTCTAAGGTTCCCGACAACCTCTGCTTCGCCCGAGAAGGTCAGAGGCTGCCAAATGTGTCAAAGGAAGAGCGCGACACCTGGCTCGAAAGAATTGCTCCTCACGCGCAATCATGGATGGAACATCTTGACACAGAGCGTAATAAGACCGGTGTCTTATATTTCACCACGCACGTCAGACATGAGAAGCTAGCGTCGACCGTTGCCGAGCCCATGAGGGACTTCGATCCAGCTGCAGACCTCCAGAGTGACTCTGAGGCAATCGCGGAAACCAACCAACTGGCATTTTTCCTTGACTTAGCCCACTTCGAGCAGTCAGGGCGCACTCATCGTGGACATGTACAACTGCGTAAGAATACGATGACTTTGTACGGGCCAGGAGGGAAGATGAGCGGTGGGAAGGCAGTCTTGTTTGTAGAGCTCTGTGTTTTAAAATCGGGCGACCTGGACGCGGAATATATTGGTTGTAGAGAAGGCACTGGTTTAATGGTTTTGAAAGACTTTGAAAATTAAGTTAGATGGCTATTTTATTCTAGGGTGTGTTCGATTGCAGATTTTGGCTCCAGATCGATTTGATTCTGATCGTTCGGTTAAAACCTTTTGAACTTCGGAGGTCCCAAACACAGGTTCTTGCACCTTCCCAGTTAGGAAGTTTTAGGAATAATAATACTTATTACTACTTTTATTATTTTTATACATTATCTCGCTAAGTATAAATTAAAAATCTAGTAAATTTTTCAATTATATATAGTATTAGGCTGGTGAATTAATCTTTAAAAGTTTGCGTGCCTTAATATATACCGGGTAGACTCTAGTATGCGCTACATGGGCTTAAAAACACGCACCTATGCTCGCGCGTATGTTAGTTTTAAAACTTCCTAATTAGGAAAGTGCAAGAACTTTTATTAGGGACTTCCGTGGAATTTTACTATTAATATTTTTAATATTTCTTTAACCGCCTTAAAAACACGTTAAATTTTAATACGTTTTACTTTAAGAACTAGTTAAAATAGAGTTTTTAGCGTCGGTTTAATATAAAGGCCTTTAGTACTATCTCTATAATCAATTAATTCTAAAGGCTCTAACTTAAGCTATAGACGCGTGCTAAATTAGGAAGAAACGCGTTATTTCTACTAGATGTTACGGACCTTATATTAGTAGTAGTACGGCTACTAAAAGAAGATATAAATAAACTAGTGGTAAAAACGCGGGAGGCGTTGGAACTAGTTAAACTATAGAATAAGGGGTAACCAAATTATATAACAGATTACGTTACTAATTTAGTATATAAAATCTGTAGGATTTGTGAAGAACGTTATATACTAAACGTACTTCGTGTACCTTACGTACTTAGTTATTACTATAAAAAGGAATTATATATTTAAAGGACCGTAGTCCCTACCTAGATGGTTCCTTTCTTTATAGTAATCTTAAAATATAATTAGAGTTAATCTATTAGGCAACTACTCCACCAGTTATTATTATATTATTAACTTCTTATTTACCTATATACTTAGCCTATTAGTAAGTCTACCGTAGTATTTCCCACAAGGCTTTATTATATAATTATTACCTAGTTATAGTATTAATAAAGTTAAATTATATACCACTAAAAGCACTAGTTATAACGCCATTAACGGCAGTAACTACCTTAGGTATTAGTGGGGATACTAGTATAAGGAACACTAAGTCGTAACTAGTTATGGTTAGATAGTTATAGAAAATAGTTAATTCGTTAATAGACAATAATTAAATACTTAAAGATAGAATTAATGGAATTAGAGTAGCAAAGGTTAAGTTACTATTAGTTAAATAGTCCTTAGGGAAGAAGTTAAAGCTTAAGGGGTTTCTTATATAAATGCGCTTTAAGGTAGTATAAGAGGGTATAAAGCTTGCTATATTAATGGATTAAGTAGTCTATATAGGACTATTTCTAATAGGTAGGGCATTTAAGTGGTTTAAACTTTATCTTACTAAGATATAGAAATATAGAGACACAACTACTAACCAAGAGGTTAAGTATATATTTTTAAGCTAGTAAGGATTTGCAAACTAACTTATATAAATATTTGGAGATCTAAAGGTAATAACTATAGCAGAACGGAAGCTTTAGAACCTAGTATAATAAACCTTAACAGTAGAGTATATAATATAGTTTTAAATAGATCAAATAGAATAATAGGGCGCTTATAGTATAGTATAAATAGGGACTTAAAGTAAAAGTTTAGGATGTAATTATTCTAATAAAAGACGTAGATACCCTAAAGGAACTAATTAATTAAGTAATTAAGATTAATAATAGGATTTATTAAATGGAATAAGCTAAAAAAGGCTAGGATAGAGTTTTATAATTATATAAGGCGTAAAGCACGTAATGGCAAATATAGAGTTATAAATTATAAAATGGCGGACTAGAGCTAATAGATCTAAGCAGTACTAAAAAATTTAAAAGATAAAATAAGAAATTATAGAAACCTAGAAGTTAAGGATTAAGTAATTATAGAACTAAGAAGCAGAGGCTAAACTAGGGATCTTAGTAGTAGAAAATATTTAGGCGGACTCTATAATAAGAAGAATAGTTTAAAAAAGGAGCCTATATAAATTGTAAAAAATAGGGTTATTTTACTAAAGATTATAGAGGTAGTTAGAGTAACTATATAATAAAAGACACTAGGTTATTAGAGTATAATAATATAGATATAAATATATTACGCGGGACTAAGGAGTATTTAATTAAGCACTTTGCGTTTTATTATAATAACGTATACTAAATTTATAAGGACGCTAAGTATAGTATAAGCTATTAGCTATAGGAGCTAGAGTTATAAAAATTCAAAGAAACTAAAGAGTTAGATAAAGAGTAAGATTAACTCTATAAGCTAGATTAAGATATTATAATAATATACGGATAAAGATTAGTAGAATTAACAATAGAGTTAGAATACTTATTAATTAATAGTAACAAGGAAGAAAAAGTGACTAACTAGGGATATATAAGCCTTAAATACGTAATAGAAGTAGAGACTAAGACTGCTATAGAGTAAGGTTTAGTAATAAGCATTATAATACCGTTAGATATAGTATTTATTACTTTATAAAATAGAAGGAGCAATCTTTAAAGAAGATTAAGTAAGCAGATAACTATTGGTGCTAGCTTACTATTTAATAAAGGTAAAAGGCCACAGGCTTAAGATTGTTAAAACGAGATAAAAGAGATGTAAGAACTTATAATAGATAAAAACCAATAAACAAGGATAGCGGCTTAGTTTAAAGATAAATAAATAAGTATAAGATAATGTTTTCTAGGGAGCTAAGATTTCAAAGAACAAATAAGGTTATAGTAATTTTAGGTAAATGTAGTATTTAGCCTAAAGGTTAAAAAGTTAACACAATGGTTAAGAAATATAATAATATTAAAAACCTATTTATAAAATATAATAGGATAGAAACTATAGAGGAGTTTAGGTAATAAATTCTTGTATAGTAAGAGCAAAAGTTAGATTAGAGATTAACTATATTAGGTTATATATGGGACAGAGTACCTATATAAAAAGTAACTAATTGGCTAAGAGTAGGTATACTAAGAGCTAAGTAGCTAGAAGACCTAGAGTAAGAAAAGGATTTAGGAGTTCTAACGCGATTTATAGAATAACACATAAAAGGTTATAATGATATAGTAATAAAGAGATACTTCCTTATAGATAGATTGTGTACACTTATAAAATTATACTAAAAGTGGTTTAAATAACGTAAAAATAATAAGTAGGAAGATTTCTGCATATGGCTAGATAAGAAAGCTATACTAGATTAAGTTATATTAAAAAAGCGTTAATTATAATATTAAAAAATCTAGAGGAATAGGCCGTAGACTAGATAGAAATAATATAAATATCTATATTAGTAAACAATATAGCAATATTTAGATTAATAAGGGAAAGGTTTAAACTTAAGAATAAAAATAAGCTATAAGTTAACCTAAGATACCTAGCGCATTATATATTAATATAGATTGCATATATAAATAATATATATAATATATATAGAGCACCTAAGGATAAATATCGCAAGTACCTAATAAGGATGTATTAGGTACTAGATAAAAGAAGGTTTAGAAATGCTAAGTATATATATAAATAGCACCTAGTAGAAGTTTAGGAGTTAAATAACTTAATACTTTAACTAAAAAAAATTCCTTATAAAAGAATACCTAGACGGATAATAGTGGTAGGAGTGTACTAAAAATATATATCTATAGCATATTAAAGATAAGAAGCGAACTAAATATTAGCCTAAGGAGGACTAAGTATAATTAGAATTTAGTAGCTAATAGTTAGAAAAAGGCAAGGCCTATAAAACTAAAGGGAGCTAGTAGTAAAGCCTTAAACCTTTAAGGAATTTAAGGATAATACCTAAATTTATATATTAATTAGCAAGATTAAAAGTTTAAAGCGTTAGTAAATAGTGGAGTAATAAGGAACTATATATTACTAATAGTAATTAAAAGGATAGGGTTAGTATATAGGTAAAAAGAATACCTATATTGTAACGGAACCTTATAGTAGGAACTACAGTGGGTTCTGTTATTAGGCTAGGTATATAGGTACGATAAAAACAACAACGTAATAATAACTAGTGGAGTAGTTGCCTAATAGATTAACTCTAATTGTATTCTAAGATTTACTACAAGAAGAGAACTATCTACAGTAGGGACTAAGGTCCTTTAAATACATAACTATACTCCTAAGAAATCCTCTCTTGTATATAAGGTACGTGTTATACGTGTTATACATAGACATATACTGCGTATACTCCGTATACCGCGTATAATATTATATAACTCGCTTACCACTTCTTATTATATAGTTTCACCAGATCTATCCTAGACCGTGCCTATATTAACTAACTAGCTTCCTATAACTCTTCTCCAAGTAGTTATAATATTGTACTTAAAGCGTCTGTAATACCATCTCCCTTCTCTTTATCTTTGTCCTTAAAGATTCCTAACATCTCCAAGTTGTCCACTAGAGGTGTAATGTCTGTATAATTAGTCTGGTTAATATCTATACTTATTATACCTAAAGCTTCTTCTTCTTTACAAGTACAGTACTATGCTTACACCGTGGCTGCCATACTGTCGCTTAGTAAGATAATGTTGTCTCCGTATTCTCGTTATATAAAAGCGGGGTTAGTGTATATCGCGTTAGCAAGTCCTTTATCTTAACAACCCTTATTTTGCTTAGAGTGTACTAAAGCAAACGTTTAATCATCCTGTAATGTTCACTCTATCTCTAACGCTAAATATACGCGTCCTATAACTCCTAACAGTCTTTAAGTTCCCTAAGTAACTTGTTATAGGGTCTCGTGTTTAATCTACTACTACAAAACTTAACGGTGAGCTTTTAAGCGCCTTAGATAAGCTTTGTTGTTTATAGGAAGTAGAATAGAAGGCTACAGCTGCTTAATAGCGTGCCCTTAAAGTCCGTTTATTGGCCTCTGCCTGTCTTCTTCATCTTAAACGTATCCGTAAGAAGGTCCGTTCTAAGGAGTAGAAACTTGTTTAATAGGGTTTGTCTAAACTAGGTAACAAAAGGATTAACTCTCCTCCTATAAGGGAAACAACTCCAAGTAGCTCGGCAATTGCTCCTCTTGGGTCCCCCTTAGGTAACTCATTTTTCAGCAATTCTTCTTTGTTAATATTACCTAACCTACTTTCTTCTAATACTCCTATACCTTTCTTATAGCGTTCCTTAGGTTGCTTAGTGGTTCCTAGGTAGTCTTACTGTAGCCTATCTACTTTACCTTATACTATATTTCATTGTCTACGTCCTCGTGACTAATAATCTTTAAAACTTGCTATTTGTCTTCTTTCTATCCTCTATACGTATCTGCCTTATAGACTGGTAGCTTAATATTCCCGTGTGCTGGCTCTAGCATTGCGATATACTGTATAGGGTAGATTTTTATTTTGGCTAGTAGGTTTAACTTATATATAACTGATAAAATTCTTTACTTAACTTTAAAAGGTCCTAGTCTGACATAATCCAACTTCTTACTTAGTCGTTAACTCTTAAAATTTTTGTATAGTAGCCACACTTTATCCCCCTCCTTAAGATCTGGTCCCTTAGATCTCTTAGTATTATAGTACCTTTTTATTTATTCTTGTACTAGTTTAGCTGTTTCTTTAAGGTCTATATAAAGATTCATTAACGTCTCTATTCTTTGTTTAGCTGTACTACTCATCTTTTTTACTTAACGTAGTAATAATAATATTCTTAGCTTGTATCCGTAATTTGCCTTAAATAGTAATGTCCCTATTCCTTTTTATAGTGTTGTATTATATGTAAACTGTATAACTGGTAGTAACGATACCTAATTATTCTATATATAATTAATATAATGCCTTAGATACTGTTCTAGTGTCTAGTTTAGTCTTTCTGTTTATCCGTCCATCTGCGGATAATATGCTATAGATATTGCTACGCAAACCCCTTATTCTGCCAGAAATACTTCCTAAAATGTTACTATAAATCTTAGATCTCTGTCTGATATAATCTTATCTAGTGCTCTATGTCTTATAAACACTTCTTTTATATAGATTCTAGCGATATCTTCTACTAATATCTCTTTAGTGCATGCTATAAAGTATCCCTACTTTATTAGCTTATCTACTATTACTAAAATCACGTTATGATCTTGTCCTGTAATAGGATCTCTTAACTTTAGTAACTTAATAATAAAGTTCTATAATATAACCTCCTATAGTCTTCCTAGTGTCTTAATAGGTTATAGCCCTCCATACGGCTTATACCTTGTTGGTTTATTCCTTTAGCAATCTAGATATTCCTTTATGATTTATTTTACTAGTCCCTAGATTTCTTAAATAATATATTCCTCTTAAAGTCTTAACACTAAGCCTATAGCTTCATTATGTTTTTGTGTTATTCCCTTATGGAATTCCTTAACAAATTCTTTTACAATAGACTTAGGCATATACGTTGCCTCTCTATTTTTGTATTACTCTAAGTCTGGATCCTCTACCTATGCCTCTTAGATCTTCTATGTCTAATTACTTTTTAGTAACTTATAGATCTAACTTTCCCTAGTTACTATAATCTTTGGATAATTATACCTAATTAATCCGTCTTAATTCTTTTGTAATAAAGCTCCTAATAGCTTTTTATTACTTTATAGTTTAGCCTTCCTACTTAGAGCGTCTGCTCGTGCATTATCTGTACCCTTAGTATACTGAATTTTAAAATAGTATTCTATAAGTATCTCCGCCTATCTAACCTATCTCTGGTTGAGTTCCTTTGTTGTTAGGAATCCAATAAGGTTCTTATAGTCTATTTTAACTACAAATGGTTTCTCTATGCCTTATAAGAATGCTCTCTATTCCTTAAGTGCTGTAACTATACCTAATAACTCCTTGTTGTAGATGTTATAGTTTAACTCTAGTAGTGTCATCTTCCGACTATAGTATGCTACTAGGTGCCATCCATCTTGATATTTTTGTAGGAAGTATGCCCCTAGTATAAAGTCTAATGCATCTGTTTCTACAACCGTCTTTAGACCTAGTTAATAGATCTTAAGAACTGGCTCTTAGGTAAATAACTCTTTAACTCTTTTAAATAGTTTTTGTTATTCCTTTCCCTATACCTACAGTTCCTCTTTCTTTATTAACTATATAAACGGCTTAATATCCTGTAACTATTGCGCTATAAACCTTCTGCAGTAATTGCAAAACCCTAGGAATGATCTTAACTGCGTAACGTTCTCTGGTTCTTGCTAATTTATTATAGCCTTAATCTTCTTTGGATCTATGCTGAGTTAGCCTAGTTTAATAATAAATCTAACAAAATCGGTTTTTCTGGTAAAGAACTTGCATTTCTTAATTACTACTAGCATCTGTTCTTCTTATAGTCTCTTTAAGACCCATTTAATGTGTTCTCCGTGCTCTTCCTCACTCTTTAAGTAGATAATAATGTTGTTAAGGTATACTATAACAAATTCATCTAGGTGTTCTCCTAACACACTATTAATTTGCTTTTAAAATGTTGCTAGTGTGTTTATAAGTCCGAACTGCATAACTAATGGCTTATATAGTCCTTCCTTTGACCTAAAGGCTGCCTTCTATTTGTTGCCTTCCTTAATTCTGATTTAATGGTACGCCTATCTTAGATCTATCTTTGTAAAGATCTTTGCGTTGCCTATCCTATCTTAGATTTCGCTAATTAAGGGTAAAGGATACCTATCCTTTCTGGTAATACTGTTTAACTATTTATAGTCTATACATATCCTAAGTTTTCCGTTTTTCTTTAAGATGAATAATACTGGATATCCTACTAATAACTATGACGGTTTAATGTATCCCTTTTATAAGTTCTCCTAGATAAACTCCTTAAGTGCTACTAACTCTGTTTTAATAAGCTTATAAATTAGAAAGAACTTTAGACTTATTCCCTCTTCTAATTCTATCTTGTGGTCCTAAGCTGTATGCTCTAACAGCTTTTTACTTTCTAGTAACCATAACTTTTTACCATACTTGTAGTATCTTTTTGGTATATAACTTAAGCCTTGCTTAGTCTCTTTATACGTTGCTCCGACTTGGTACTATACTAACTTGGTTTGCTGTCGCACTTTGCATTATTATATATTCTTAATATCAACTTAACCTGTAACCCAATTAATCTTTAGATTGTACTCCTATAATTAAGGTATTCCTAGTATCGCCTTATCCTGTCCTAATGGTAGGATATTAAAAGACATTCTAACTAGTCTCCCTTTAATAGTTATCTAAATAGGTTCTATTTTGAGATTGATAATACCTCCTTTATAGGCTATCTAATCTTCTGAAATTGTTATAAGTAGATATAGGTGTTCCTTCTATCTATGTAGTAACCCTATCCTTTCCACTGCCTTTGGTAATATATGGTTCCTTATTACTCTACTGTCTACTAATACTTCGAACTGTTAATCTTACCACTTAGCTCTTAAATTTAGGTGTTATTTTTAAATTCCTTTAAGGGTCTAAGGCTCTAACGCTAGTTCCCTCTGGTCCTATATGCCTCCCCTTTTCCTAACTATTAGCTGCTAGATCCTGCCTGTACTTGGTCCAACTTTAGCTAATACTTAGTTTATTTCTTTTCCTCTATATGCTATAGATAAGTGTTCTCTAGGCACTTCTACCACTATTATCTATCTAGGCATTCTTCCGTAAGGAATCTTCCTGGTTAAAGTATTAAGTCCCCTTAACCTTGTACTTCTACTAGGTACCAACTATGTATATACTTAGCGTTTCTAAACCACTTTTCCTCTGGTGCCCAATATATTCTTACTAGGTACTTTTGGTTCTTATCTTTAGGTGCTCTATGCATATTGCATATATTATCCATATAAGCTATTTACGATAGTATATAATACGCTACGTGTTTTAGGTTAACTTTTGGTTTGTTTTTATCCTTAAGTTTAAACCTATACCTAGTTAACCTAACCACTGGTATCTCTGCTGTGGGTACTAAGATTTATTACTTGCTTCTCTAGTCCCTAGATCCCTCTTCTAGGTTCCTTAATATTATAATTAACGCTCCTTTAATATGACTTATGCGTTTTTCTGTAATAGGTTGGTCTTGGACAACTTTTTTATTTAGCCATATATAAAAGTCTTCCCATTTATTATTGTATTGTTACCTATACCACTTTCTATACAACTGGTTTAGTGTGTATAGTCTATCTATTAGAAAGTACCTTATTATTACTGCATCGTGATATCCTTTAGTATGTCTTTCTTTAAACCTAGTTGGAATATCTAGATCCTTTTCTTATTCCAGTTTATCTAACCACTTTGCCCTAGGTATCCCTACACTCGGCCTATTAGTAATTCTTTATACGGGTGCTCTGTCCCTTATACAACTTAATATAGCTAACCTCTTGTCTAGCTTCTGCTCTTGCTATATAATAATTCTTATCCTAAACTTATCTATAGTTTCTTATTTTCTACATCTTACAGTTAGATCTTCGTAGTTATCTTGCTTTTTAATCCTAGTATTAACTATTCAATCTTTAGGCTAAATACTATGTTTACCTAGGATTACTAACGTTCTTATTTGTTCTCTAAACTTATAGTTCTTAAACTTGCGTCCTATACTTATTCATTTGTCACTAAACTGAGTTACTGCCCTTTCCTATTAGTTTTCGTCTGTTGTGGGTCCTTGGGTGTGTCTTATCTTACTTTAAAAATCTTAAGCTTCTCTTATCTCTTCTTAAAAATCTTAAGCCTGTGGCTTTTTGCCTTTATTAAGTAATAAGCTAGCACTAGTAGTTATCTACTTGCTTAGTTTCTTCTAAACGTTACTCCTATCATCTTATAAAGCGATGGAAATTGTATCTAATGGTGTCGCTATACCCGTTACTAAACCCTGCTCTATAATGGTCTTAGTCTCTGCTTCTGTTTTAATTTCTCTAAGGTTTACATGCTCCTAGTAAGCTGCCTTTATTGCCTTATTATCGGTAAATGCTTTGCCTGTGTTAAATTTATTGTCTTTAATATCCAATCTACGAGCTGGTTTGTTGGTTCCTTTAAACTTAGATAATAATAGCTCCTACAGCTAATAGCTTGCGCCATACTTAGCGTCCTTATAAATTTGGTATGTGTTGTTATAACAATACGCAAAACTTTTAATTGAATACTCTTTTGTTCCTTGTAGTGCACCGTTGTCCCTTTATACGTACGTGCTATCTGCTAGCCTTGTTCCCTTTACCGTATAGTTACTCTAACCACCTCTACAGTCTCTGGTAAAATAACCCTATTTTCCGCAATTTATGCAAGCTCTATCTTTAAACTATTTTTCTTGCTATAGAGTCCGCCTAAATATCTTCTACTGCTAAGATCCCTAGTTTAGCCTCTGCTCCTAGGTCCTTTAATTACTTAATCCTTAACCTCTAGGTTTCTATAGTTTCTTTTCCTATTTTTAGGTTTCTTTGGTACCGCTTAGGTCTATTGGCTCTGCGCCATTCCATGGTTTTTAACTCTATGTCTGTTGTTGCGTACTCTGCGCCTTATATAACTATGGAACTCTGTCTTACCCTCTCTTAACTTGTTCCCTTTGGTAGATCCTATTATTAATCTTTATTAACTAATCTATTAACTCTCTTAGAGTATCCGCATCTTCCATTAGGATAATTGCGTTCTAGACTTTAGCCTTAAGTCCCTGTTTATACTGTGCCATAAGCGCCTTATTATTCCACTTAACCTATATAGCTAGTGTTTAAAACTGTGTTGTATACTTAATTACTAAAGTGCGTTGTACTAAGTTCTGAAGCTTTTATTCCGCTGTGGTTATAGCTTCCAGGTCTCTAAATATCTGCGTTAGTTGCTCTACAAACCCGTTCTAACTAGCAAATATATACTATACATCCTAGTTAGTAGTTGTTATGCTATTAGCCTGTATTTCCGTGAGATACGGCTTAAACCACTTAAGTGCCCTCCCTGTTAGGAATAATCCTGTATAGGCTACTTAGTCTAACGATGTTGCTAACTTCGCTCCTTTCTATACTACCTTAAAGTGCATCTGTGTAAGAAATCCCTTAAGCTTTAACTTCTCTCCTGAGAATCGTTTAATTAAAGGTAACTTAATCTTTGCTGCTCCGATTCTATTAATGTGTTCTTTAAGTATCCTATTATTATCTTATAAGTGATTAACCATTTCTTATAACTAACCTCGCGTAACCACTTGAGAATCCCCCTTATCTATACTGGTATCACCTGGCCCTAAGGTTGTGGCTGTTGCCGACGCTATTATAACTGGTGCTGCTTTTGGTGGCATGTTATTTAAGTTTGTTCTAATACTATAACCTTGGTAGTAAATGTGTAACGGAACCTTGTAGTAGGAACTATAGTGGGTTCTGTTATTAGGCTGGGTATATAGGTACGATAAAAACAACAACGTAATAATAACTGGTGGAGTGGTTGCCTAATAGATTAACTCTAATTATATTCTGAGATTCACTACAAGGAGAGAACTATCTACAGTAGGGACTAAGGTCCTTTAAATACATAACCGTACTCCTAAGAAATCCTCTCTTATACGTAAGGTACGTGTTATACGTGTTATATATAGACGTACACTGCGTATACTCTGTACACCACGTATAATATTATGTGACTCGCTTACCACTTCTTGTTACATGGTTCCACCGGATCCATTCTAGACCGTGCCTGTATTAACTAACTAGCTTCCTACAACTCTTCTCCAAGTAGTTGTAATATTGTACTTAAAGCGTCCGTAACATATATCCGTTAATAACAATTTTAGGAGATCTAATAGCCTATAAAGGAGGTATTATTAATCTTAAAATAGGACCTATTTAGTTAACCATTAAAGAAAGACGGATTAAATTTTTTTTTAAATTTTTTACTATTTGGAAAGAATAAGACGATATTAGGAACGCCTTAGTTACAGAAATATAATTTAAAGATTAATTAGGTTATAGGTTAGATTAATATTAGGGATACTTAACAATTAAAATGCGATAAACTACTAAGATAGTATAGTACTAAGTTGGAGCAATATATAAAGAGACTAAGCGAAGCTTAGGTTATATACTAGAAAGATATTATAAGTATGGAAAAAAGCTATAGAGCCTAGAAAGTAAAAAGCTATTAGAGTATATAGTATAAGATTCTAAGTTTAAGGTTTTTTCTAATCTATAAACTAACCAAAGATAAGTTAAGAGCACTTAAAGAGTTTATCTAAAAAACCCTATAAAAGGGATATATTAGACTATTATAGTTATCAGTAGGATATCTAGTACTATTTATACCTAAGAAAAATGGAAAACTTAGGCTATATATTAACTAAGATAGTTAAACAGTATTATAAGAAAGAATAGGTATTCTTTACCCTTAATTAGCAAAATTTAGGATAGAATTAGTAATATGTAAATCCTTATAAAGATAGATCTAAGATAGGTGTACTATTAGATTAGGATTAAGGAAGGCAATAAATAGAAAGTAGCCTTTAAGTTAAAGAAGGACTATATAAACTATTAGTTATATAATTTAGGCTTATAAACGCACTAGTAACGTTCTAGAAGTAAATTAATAGTATATTAAGAGAAGACCTTAATAAATTAATTATAGTATACCTTAACAATATTATTATCTACTTAATAAGTGTCACGGCACTGACCTGACGCGTTGTTATGGCTACGCGTATGCATGAGCACGGACCTGACCCCTGAGCAACACGTATATATACCTGCCTCGTCTCCTGTACATAGATCCTTACACGACATCGTTTGTCAATGATACACAGTTATAGTTACCTCGTTGACCCTCTGCACGTACTGTGACAATAAGTAAGGAAGAATACAGAGAATACGTTAAATAGGTCTTAAAGAGACTATAAGAAAAAAATGCTTGTAGTAATTAAGAAATAAGAGTTCTTTACTAGGAAGACTAATTTTATTAAATTTATTATTAAACTAGGGAAGATCCGTATAGATCTAAAAAAAGTTAAAGCTATAGTTAGTTAGCAAAAACTAGAGAACGTTATATAGTTAAGATTATTTTTAGGGGCTTATATCTACTATAGGAGGTTTATTATATAATAGTTAAAGAATATTAAACCTTTTATAAGACTGATAAAAAAGAAGGAACTATAGATATAGAGCACTAAGTAAAGGAAACTATTTAAAAAATTGAAGAAGTTATTTACCTAAGATTTAATCTTTAAGATCTACTAACTAAAGTTAGACGGTTATAGAAATGGACGTGTTAGACTTTATACTAGAAGTATATATACTATAAAAGTACTAAAACACTTAGTATCTAGTAATATATTATAGTTAAAGGATAACACCACTAGAACTAAACTCTAATATCTATAATAAGGAGTTATTAGGTGTAGTTACAGCACTTATAAAGTAAAGAGCATTCTTATAAGGTATAGAAAAACTATTTATAGTTAAAACGGTCTATAAGAACCTAGTAAGGTTCTTAATAATAAAGGAACTTAATTATAGATAAGTTAGATAGGTAGAGATACTTATAAAATACTATTTTAAAATTTAGTATACTAAGGGTACTAAAAAAGCGAGAGTAGATATACTTAGTAGAAAGATAGAACTATAAAATAGTAGGAGACTATTAGTCGCTATATTACAAAAGGACAAGGATAGATTAATTAGGTATAATTATTTAAAACTAGCAGCTATAATGGAAGAAAATACATATAAAATACTAGAGAGTAAATAGTTATAAAAAATCTAGGAAGTATAAAAGGAAGATTTAGGATGTAAGGACTATATTAATAGAGGCAATATATATACTAAAGTTAATAGCAAAAAAATTTGTTAAAGAATTTTATAAGGGAATAACTTAAGGACATAATAGAGCTGTAGGCTTAGTGTTAAGACTAGAGGAAGAATATATTATTAATAGAATTTATGGGTTAGTAAGATAACTATAAGGGAATATCTATATTGCTAAAGGAATAAACTAATAAGGCATAAGCTGTATAGAGGGCTATAACCTATTAAAATACTAAAGAGACTATAGAAGGTCATATTATGGGACTTTATTATTAAATTACTAAAGTTAAAAGACCCTATTACTAGATAGGAGCACGACATAATCCTTATAATAGTAGATAAGTTAACTAAGTATGGCTACTTTATAGCATATACAGAAGAAATCTTAGTAGAAGATATGGTTAAAATCTATATTAAGGTGGTGTTTATAAAACACGGAACACTAATAAAGATTATATTAGATAGAGATCTAAGATTCGTAGTAGCATTTTAGGAGGTATTTTTAGCGGAATAAGGGGTTTACGTAGTAATATTAATAGTATATTACCTATAAACAGATGGTTAAATAGAGAGACTAAACTAAACATTAGAATAGTACTTAAGGTATTATATTAATTATACATAAAATAATTAGATATTGTTATTACCAGTTATATAGTTTATATATAATGCAATACTATAGAAATGGGTATATTACTATTTAAGGCGAACTATAGATACGAACTAAGAATATTATCATTACTACACTAAGTAAAGAGAATAAGTAATATAGCTAAAAAAAAGAATGGAGAACTTAATAAGTCTTTATAAACACCTTATAAAGATAGTAAAATTAGTATAAATAAGGATAATAATGCACTATAATTCTAAGAGATTTAAGGGACTAGATCTTAAGGAGGGGGATAAAGTATGGCTACTATATAAAAATTTTAAGAGTTAATAACTAAGTAAGAAATTGGACTACGTTAGACTAGGACTATTTAATTAAAGTAAAAATCTTAGAAGTTATATATAGACTTAACTTACTAGAAAAAATAAAGATCTACCCTATATAGTATATCGCGATACTAGAGCTAGTATACGGAAATATTAAGCCACTAGTTTATAAAGTAGATATATATAGAGGACAAGAGGAAGATAAATATGAAGTTTTAAAGATTATTAGTTATAAGGATATTAATAACAAAATATAGTATAAGGTTAAGTAGATAGGCTATAATAAGACTACCTAAGAGCTACTAGATAACCTAAAAAAACGCTATATAAAAGGTATAGGTATATTAGAAGAAATTAGATTAGGCAGTATTAATAAAAAAGGATTACTAAAGAATAAGTTATATAAGGGTGACTTAAGAGGAGTAACCGCTATATTACTTAGAGTTATTTCTATCCCTAATAAATATAAATTCTTTCCTTTATTTTCTTCTATTTTATAAAAACATTATTTAATAAAATTAAGTTCCTTTAAATAAACCTTCTTATAAACCTTTTTAAAGATAGGCTAACTAAGTAGAGGCGTTAATTTAATCCTTTAGGGCTTTTTTATTTATAAATAGAGGTAGTAAAATTAATAGAGATAGTTTCTAATTCTGCCGTATAAATATAGCGTAGTTTTTTAAGAGTAGCTAATAGTTTACTATTAAGCTTTTTAGCAACAGATTAAATCTAAAACCCTATAGCAGATTAAATAAGGTACTAGACGCTTATAGAGAATAATAAGATATATATACTTAGTGTTAGAAACGGATTAAATATTATAGGACAATTGCATATTTAATTTTATATACTTAGTATATAAAGAAGGTGTGACGGCGCTGGAGCGCGTCACCTAGTCAGGGGTTCGCTTAGGACTTGGCATGTGCATATGGACGTGGCCTCACCACCTTCTCTTGCTCCTCAGCTTAATATCTTCGTAATACAGCATTCGTTCGCTTCACCTTAGAAGCATTTATTCAAGTCTACGTCAAGACATTTGTTCAATGGTTCGAGCCGTCACAGAAGGTTGGTAACAAGACGGAGCTGTAATTGCAATATATATTAACTTTTTCTCTGTATAACAAGAATAGAATATTATAATTTTACCTAGCAAAAAAATTGTTAAAATTATATATATATATATAATAATTAGACATAGAGAATCTAATATAATATATTAGAAATAATAAAGGTTACTAAATTAAAGATGGGAATGCTATATCTTCAGCAAACAACTTAACGTAGTCTGCGGGCCAATGGGCCATGCGGGCCTCCGGGCTATATTAAAACCTCACCAAAAATCTATACTTTAATATCTTAACAACCACTTAATAATAAATTCTAATAATTTAGATTTAGACTTTTATATATACTCTGCAGCTTCTATTAAAGTTGCATAGTAAATAGTTTAGTAGTTTTTAAGATATAGTAATTTGGCCTTATTTCGGCCCCAAATTTTAATATCTTAAAAACTGCTAAACTATTTGCTATGCAACTTTAATAAAAGCTGCAGAGTATATATAAAAGTCCAAATCTAAATTACTAGAATTTATTATTAAGTGGTTGTTAAGATATTAAAGTATGGATTTTCGGATTTTCGGTAAGGTTTTGATGTGGCCTAGAGGCCCGTATGGCCCATTAGCCCGCAGACTACGTTAAAGATATAAGATATCTTTAAGGATAAAGATAAAAAGAAGGGGGGTAGTATTATAGACCTTATATTAGTAGTAGAAGTATAGAAGGCGCTAGAACTAGTTAAACTATAAGATAATAGGTAACTAAGTTATATAATAGATTATGTTACTGTTTTAGAATATGGGATCTATAGGATCTATAAGGAATGTTATATACCTTATATACTTAGTATTTCTTAGGCGCAGTATTATATATTTAAAGGGCTATAGTTCCTATCTAGATAGTTCCTTTCTTTATAGTAAATCTTAGAATATAATTAGAGTTAATCTATTAAGCAACTACTTCACTAGTTATTATTATATTGTTAACTTCTTATTTACCTATATACTTAGCCTATTAGCAAGTTTACCGTAGTATTTTCTGTAAGGCTTTATTATAATATAGGACTATAGCGCTATATCCTAAAGGCTAGATACGCAGTATTGTATATTATATAATATAATAGATATAAAAATAAAAATAAAAATAAAAAATCCTTATAGTTTCCAGAACGTGTTCGATCTATATCCAATTTACTACTTTACAGTAGTTAACTTCTAAAACTATTAGCGACTTAGTTAATTAAGACATAAGCACAGCAAGAGGGTCGCGTAAGCCTATATAATTGGATTGTCTATAAATAAGGATCTAAAGCTAAAAAAGGAAAGGGGAGGGATAGAAGCGCCGCTTAAAGTTTTATAAGATCCTCTAGTTATATAACTACAATCTACTATATTCTGCTAGCTTTATGCTATATTCTACTAGTACCATAATATTACCCCCTTTTCCCCTTCTAAAAAAGCCTTCCCTTAGGCTTTATATATCTATATTACACCTATAAGGCGTTCTTGTCTTTATACTCTATAGGTGTTATAGAACACCTCTATAATACCTTATATACATCTACCTATTTCTACTAACGTAGTAAGAAGAGACCTACCGCGAAATGGTAATCTAATGGCAATCTATAGCAATCTAATAGCAATCTAACGGCAATCTACCGCATTCTGCCATATTCTGCCAAGTTCTACTAAGACCGCTACTTAAATCCTATTCTACTTTATGTATATATTAACTAAGCAACCAAATTTATAATATATACCCTTTCTCCCTATTTTCTTACCTTCTCTCCTTACGCAACGTCTTAACTTTATTACGCAGTTTATGTATATAGCTTAATAATATCTACTTCGTTATATAATATCACCGCTTATACTTACTTTGTAACACTAGGCAATCTATTATCCTTACTGTGCTAGCATTCCATCCACTTATCTAAGTACTTTGGCAGTTTAGGTTCGTTAGGGTAACGGCTATAGAACTCTTATAACTTATAGGGACTACCTATAAAATTCCATGCGGGGTATTAGGTAAGGTCTGGATTATATCCTTTCTAACTTACGCGGTACTTTAATATTCCCCTTACAAGTTTATAGGCTAGTATTTTTTTTAATTTCCTATTTATTATTACTATTAACTTAAATTAGTAGGAGCGGTTAATTTTTTTATCTAGGTAATAGATTATTTATAGCTTTCCGGAGCTTATTTAGTAAGAAAATAGGATAGACCTTAATTAAATCTAGGAGCTTTACTTTATATAAGTTGCCTCTCTTTTTAAGGACCTTATACAGTCCTACTATCTAATAGTTTAACTTACAGCTAGGCCGTTCTATTTTCCAGTTCTTTATTATAACCCAGACCTTATTACTTATCGTAAAGTTAGGCTTGTATCTATACTTATTTGCCTACTATTTTATTAATTTCTAGGCTTTTTCTAAGTTCGTATAAGCTATTTTTTAGGCTTCTTCTAAGCGTTTAGCGTAGTACTATACTTCCTTATAAGATAGTTTTTCGTATACGGTTTATAGCCCTTCCGGTGTTTCCTAGTTAAAGCTTATATAGGGTAAATACCCTATTTCTAGCTAGATAGGTGCAAATCCTATAAAGTTATAGGGTAGGGTAGCCTAGGCGTAGTCTATTAGAGGTAGTAGTTCGGCCTAATTATTCTAAAAGTACTTAATAAAGGGTTGGAGTCTCTAGTCTAAATACTAGTTTATAATCTCCGTCTAGCTATCTATTTAGAAGTAGTATACCATAGAAAGCTTTAGCTTAATACCTAGAATTTAGGTAAACTCGTTTTAGAAAGCTAATATAAACTATAGCCTATAATTAGATATAATAGTATCTAGTAGTCCGTAAATTTAGTAGATATAGTAAATATATAGTCGGGCCGCCTCTTTAGCATTAATATTCTTATAATAAGAGATTAAGAACGGGCACTTGCCAAAGCAGTTAACTATAACTATAGCTATATTATATCCGTTACAGTCTATAGGTAGCTTAAAGAAATCTATAGAAATATACTACTAGGGGCGCTCTAATATTAGAAGTGGTTTTAATAGTCCTAGGGTTTTATCTTATAGAATTATAAACCTATAACAGTTATTATAGTTTCGTGTATAGCAATTAATATAATAATAATAATTTATTGCTTAACGTCTGATACGGATCCTATGCGGCCTACGTAGACTACTCCATATATAGGGGAAACTTATAAATTTATAGGAAGAAAACCTCTAATATGTTAGGGGAGGAAAAACCCTATAAGCAACTCTAGTAGGATAAAACCCCTAATTTGCCATGTCTGTATATAGCAGCGGCCTTATAGGCATACGGCTACGTCCTATACCGCTCTCCTTAGATGTTTAAACTCCTTAGGAACTACTGCTTCCTTCTCTAGCTTATCTAAAGCTAGGGTTTACTACGTCCCAGCTAGGCCTTACTAATTAACTACTATGTCTTATTATCTTTTCCTATATCTTAGCCATCCCTTATATGCTATCTCTTATTAACTATTACTATATATGCTATACCTCCCCCCCTCTAAGGCCTATTAAAGGCATAAGGGGGATTTATCTATTAACTACTGTAATACCAAAGCGAGTGGGATATAGTATGTGCTTTAGATATCTTTTATACCTAAGCCCCAGCTAGGCCCTCTTTAAGGGTTACTACTCTATTAAAAGGAGATAAGGAAAACTACAGGTCGTAATCTAGGCTGCTAGGTATTTGGTAGAAAACGGCGAGTAACTATATGCCCCGCGGGCGATTACCCTAGGGGTTAGAAGGGGCCGTATATTTGCTTGTTTATTTACTAGCTTATATTTACTTATTTATTAATATAAAAGGTCGTTAATGCTTTCTATTAGGGGTTAGGGGATATTATTAAATACTATGCATCCATATTGGATTATATAGGTGCATTAATAGGAGAACAGCGTAGTAGCTGTTCGTGAAGGGGTACCAACTGTGGTGGTTTTTGAGATCTCACCATCCTATATAAAAACTTTTCACTACCGCCTTAACGCTTATAACTATCACTAGGTCCTATCGCATGCTATATAATGTCTTTGCGTTGGCTCTAAGTCTAAACTTTAAAGACCTAGGTACAGAGTCCGATTTTAACAGCCATAGCAATTAATATCTATAACTATTTTAGGCTAGTAGTAGCGGTTATTAATAATCTTACGGGTCTTATTCTTTCCAGGATGGGCCATAAAGACCTAGCTATATGCTTTGGCAATAAGTTATATCTATAAGTTCTGTTCTTCTACTACTACTAACCATTCCTTATATTTTAGTAATCCGTTCTTAAGGGTCTATAGGCTAGTAACACCCTTTACCTTTTTATAGTACTTCTATAGAGAAGAGGCCATATAATTTATCTATAGTAATTTATTAATAAGGTTAAGTTCTAGGGAGTTAATAGGGCACACCTTAGCGCCTAAGAAGGCTATACTTAGTTCTGCCTATATTTAGGTATTAAGGTGCTCTAGTTATAGTAGTATCTAAGTCTATAATAAAATCTTAGCAGCTACCTAATTATCTATATCCTATTTACGCCTTATAAGAACGTCTATATATAATTAGGAAGTTAATATTACAGACCTTATATCGGCAGTAGTATAACTACTTAGAGAGGATATAAACGGACTAGTGGTGGAAGCGCGGGAGGCGCTAGAACTAGTTAAACCATGGGATAAGGGGTAACTAAGTTATATAATAGATTACATTACTGTTTTAGTATGTGGGATCTATAGGATCTATAAGAAACGTTATATACTAAATATACCTCGCGTACCTTACGTACTTAGTATTTCTTAGGCGCAGTTTATATATTTAAAGGACCATAGTCCCTACTTAGATAGTTCTTGTCTTTATAATAAATCTTAAAATATAATTAGAGTTAATTTATTAGGCAACTACTCCACCAGTTATTATTATATTATTAACTTCTTATTTACCTACACACCTAGCCCATTAGCAAGTTTATCGTAGTATTTCCTATAAGGCTTTATTATACATTTACTACCCAGTTACGGTATTAATAAAGTTAAATAATATACCACTAAAAGCACTAGTTACGACGCCATTAACGGCAGTAACCACCTTAGGTACTAGTGGGGATACTAGTATAAGGGATACTAATTCGCAACTAGTTACGGTTAGATAGTTATAAAAATGGTTAATAGGCTACAGGATAACAATAAAGCACTTAAAAATAAAATTAATAGCATTGGCGCAGTAAAGATTAAGTTACCCTTAATTAAACGATTCTTAGAGAAGAAGTTAAAGCTTAAGGGATTTCTTATATAAATACACCCTAAGGTAGTGCAGGAAGGAGCGAAACTAGTAATAGTTATAGACTAAGTAGCGTATATAGAACGATTCCTATTAGGGAGAGCACTTAAATAGTTTAAACCTTACCTTATAGAAATATAAGTAAATGGTATATTAACTACTAACTACGAAGTATAGTATATATTCTTAAGTTGGAATGGATTCGCGGAATGGTTAATATAGATATTTAGAGACCCTAAGGCAACAATTATAGCAGAAAGAAAACTTTAAAACCTAGTACAGCGTACTTTAGTAATTAAGTATATAACGCAGTTTTAAACGCTCGCAATATAGGTCAAATGGAATAATTAGGCGCTTATAGTATAGTATAAATAGGGACTTAAGGCAAAAGTCTAGGATGTAATAATTCTTATAGAAGACGCGACAACTATATAAGAATTCATTAACTAGTTAATAAAGATTAATAATAGGATCTACTAAAGGGAACGAGCTAAGAAAGGGTAAAATAAAGTTCTATAGTTATATAAGGCGTAAAGTACGTAACAATAGACATAGAGTTATAAACTATAGAACGGTAGGCCAGAGCTAATAGACTTAAGTAGTACTAAAGAATTTAAGAGATAAAGTAAAAAACTATAGAAACCTAAAGGTTAAAAATTAAGTAATTATAGGACTAAGGAGCAGAGGCTAAACTAGGGATATTAGCAGTAGAAGACATTTAGGCGGACTCTATAATAAAAAGAATGGTTTAGAAAAGGAGGCTATATAAATTATGGAAAACAAGGTTATTTTACTAGAGACTATAAAGGTAGTTAAAGTAACTATGCAGTAATGGGTACTAGGTTATTAGAGTATAATAATATGGATATAGGTGTATTGCGCGGGACTAAAAAGTGTTTAATTAAGCACTTTGCGTTTTATTATAATAACACATGCTAAATTTATAAGGACGCTAAGTATAGCGTAAGCTATAAGCTATAGGAGCTAGAGTTATAAGAACTTAAAGGAACTAAAGAGTTAGATAAAGAAAAATATTAACTCTATAAGCTAGATTAAGATATTATAGTAATATACGGACAAAGATTAGCGGAAATAATAATAGAGTTAGAGTACTTATTAATTAATAGCAATAAGGGAAAAAAAGGCCGACTGGGGGTACTTAAATCTTAATAATGCAATAGAAGCAGAGACTAAGACTACTATAAAACGCGGTTTAGTAATGGGCATTATAACACCATTAGATACAGTATCTATTACTTTATAAGATAGAACGAGTAATATCTAAAGACAATTAAGCAAGCAGATAGCTGCTAGTACTAGCTTACCACTTAGTAAAGGCAAAAGGCTATAGGCTTAAGATTCTTAAGATAAGATAAGATATACCTAAAAACCTACTATAGACGAAAACTAATAATAGCTTAGTTTAAAGAAAATCGAATAAGTATAAAATAAAGATTCTTTAGGAGCTAAGAATTTAAAGAACAAATAAGGTCTATAGCAATTCTAAGTAAACATAGTATTTAGCCTAAAGGTTAAAAAGTTAATATAGCAATTAAGAAGTAAGAGGACTTTAAAGATCTAGCTATAAGATATAGAAAGCAAGAAAGTATAGATAAGTTTAGGTAATAAATTATTGTATAATAGGAGCAAAAGTTAGATTAAAGATTAACTATACTAGGACGTATAAGGGACAGAGTACCTATATAGAAGGTTACTAATAGGCTAAAGGCAGGTACACTAAGAGCTAAGTAGCTTAATAACTTAGAATATGAAGAGGATCTAGGGATTCTAACTAGGTTTATAAAATAATATATAAAAGGTTGGAATAAAGCAGTAATAAAGAGATACTTCCTTATGGATAAGTTATATACACTTATAGATCTATACTATAAGTAGTATAGGCAACGTAAAAGTAATAAGTAGGAAGATTTCTATATATAGTTAGATAAAAAAGCTATACCGGATTAGGCTATATTAGAAAGATAGATAAGTTATATTAAAGGAGCCTTAATTATAATATTAAAGAATCTAAAGGAATAAGCTATAGACTAGAGAGAAATAATATAGATATTAGTACCAGTAAACAAGACAGTAGTGTTTAGATTAACATAAGAAAGGTTTAAACTTAAGGATAAAGATAAGCCATAAGTTAACCTAAGATACTTAGCATATTATACATTGTTATAGATTGCATGTATAGATAGTATATATAATATACATAGAGCACTAAAAGATAAATATTGCAAGTATCTAATAAGGATATATTGGAGAACAGATAAAAGGCAATATAGAGATGCTAAGTATATATATAGATAGCACCTAGTAGAAGTTTAGGAGTTAGGCAACTTAATACTTTAACCAGGAAGATTCCTTATAGAAGAGTGCCTGGATAAACAACAGTGGTAGAAGTGCCTAAAGAATATATATCTATGGTATATAGAAGATAAAAAGCAAACTAAGTATTGGCCTAAAAAGGACTAAGTATAATTAGGATCTAGTAGCTAATAGTTAGGAAAAGTAGAGGCCTATAGAACTAGAGTAAGCCAGTAGTAGAGCCTTAGACCCTTAAAGGAATTATAGGACTATACCTAAATTTATAAGTTAAATTGTAAGATTAAAAGCTTAAAGCACTAGTAGATAGTGGAGTAATAAGAAACCATATATTACTAGCAGCAGTTAAAAGAATAGGGTTACTATATAGATAAAGAAAATACCTATACCCGATAATAACAATTTTAGGAGATCTAATAGCCTATAAAGGAGGCATTATTAATCTTAAAATAGGACCTATCTAGTTAACCATTAAAGAAAGAAAAGTTAAGATATCTTTTAATATCCTACCGTTAGGAAAGGATAAGGCAATACTAGGAATACCTTAGTTATAGGAATATAATCTAAAAATTAATTGGGTTATAGGCTAGGTTAATATTAAGAATACTTAACAACATAAGATATAATAAGCTACTAAGATAGTATAGTACTAAGTCGGAGTAATATATAAAGAAACTAAGTAAAGCTTAAGTTATATACTAAAAAGATACTATAAGTACGGCAAAAAATTATAGAGCCTAGAAAGTAAGAAGCTGTTAGAGTATATAGCATAGGATTATAAAATAAAATTGGAACCAGGAATAAGTCTAAAGTTCTTTCTAATCTATAAGTTAAGAGCACTTAAAGAGTTTATCTAAGAAAACCTATAAAAGGGATATATTAGACTATTATAGTTATTAGCGGGATATCTAGTACTGTTTATACTAAAGAAGAACGGAAAACTTAGGCTATATATTAACTATAAATAGTTAAATAGCATTATAAGAAAGAATAGGTATCCTTTACCTTTAATTAGCAAAATCTAAAATAAAATAAGCAATGCGTAAATCTTTATAAAGATAGATCTAAGATGGGCGTACCATTAGATTAGGATTAAGGAAGGTAATAAATAAAAGGCAGTCTTTAGGTTAAAGGAAGAACTATATAAGCCATTAATTATGCAATTTAGACTTATAAACGCACTAGTAATATTCTAGAAACAAATTAATAGTATATTAGGAGAACACCTTAATAAGTTTATTGTGGTATACCTTAATATTATTATTATCTACTTAATAAGTAAGGAGGAACGTGAAGAATATATTAAGTGGGTTTAAAAAGACTATAAAAAGAAAAGATGCTAGTAGCAATTAAGAAATGCAAGTTCTTTACTAGAAAGACTAATTTTATTAGATTTATTATTAAACTAAGTAAGATCTATATAGATCTAAAAAAAGTTAAAGCTATAGTAAGTTAGCAAGAACTAAAGAACGTTATATAGTTAAGATTATTTCTAGGGTTTTATAACTACTATAGAAAGTTTATTATACAGTAGTTAAAGAACATTAAACCTTTTATAAGACTTATAAAGAAAGAGGAACTATAGATATAGGGTAATAAATAAAGGAAACTGTTTAAGGAGCTTAAGGAGTTATTTACTTAAGATCCAATTCTTAAGATCTATTAACTAAAGCTAGATATAGTTGTAGAAACAGACGCATTAGACTTTATACTAGGAGTATACTTATTATAGAAGCACCAAGACGCATAGCACTTAGTAGCATACTATAGTTGGAAAATAACACCACTAGAACTAAACTATAATATTTACAATAAGGAGTTATTAGGTATAGTTATAGTATTTAAGAAGTGGAGAGTATTCTTATAAGGCATAAAGAAACCATTTATAGTTAAAATAAACTATAAGAACCTAACGGGGTTCCTAACAACAAAAGAACTTAATTATAAATAAGTTAGATAGGTGGAAATGCTTATAGAGTATCACTTTAAAATTTAGTATATTAAGGGTATTAAAATTATAAGAGTAAACGTACTTAGCAGAAAGGCAGAATTGTAAAAAAAAAAGCTATTAGAGGCAATATTACGCAAAGACAAGGACAGATTAATTAGGTATAATTATCCTAAGATTGCAATAATAAGAAAAGAAAGGACTTACAAAATACTAGAGAGCAAATAGTTATAGAAGATTTAAAAGGCATAAAGTAAGTATTTAGACTTAGAGTAGCATAAGTACTAAGAAGCTATGTATATACCAAAGGGTATAATAAAAGAGTTTATAAAAGAGTTTTATAAAGGAATAATACAAGGATATAATAGAGCTATAGGCTTAGTGTTAAGACTCTAAGAGGGGTATATTATTTAAGGAATTTAGGGACTGGCAAGATAAGTTATAAAGGAATATCTAGATTATTAAAGAAATAAATTAATAAGGCATAAGCCGTATAGAGGGCTATAACCTATTAAAATACCAGAGAGACTATAGGAGGTTATATTATAGGACTTTATTATAAAATTACTAAAGTTTAAAGACCCTATTACTAGATAGGATTATAACGTAATCCTTATAATAGTAGACAAGTTAACTAAATAGGGCTGCTTTATAGCATATACAGAAGAAATCTTAGCGGAAGATATAGCTAAAATCTATATTAAAGAAGTATTTATAAGACATAGAGCACTAATAAAGATTATATTAAATAGGGATCTAAGATTTATAGTAGTATTTTAGAGGTATTTTTAGCGGAATAAGGGGTTTGCGTAGTAATATTAATAGCATATTACCTATAAACAGACAGTTAAATAGAAAGACTAAACTAAATATTAGAGCAGTATTTAAGGCATTATATTAATTATATACAGAACAATTAGGTATTATTATTACTAATTATATAGTTTATATATAATACAACACTATAGGAAGGGATAGGTATATTACCCTTTAAGGCAAATTATAGATATAAGCTAAGAATATTATTATTGCCATAATAAGTAAAGAAAATAAGTAGTATGGCTAAATAAAGAATAGAGAACTTAATAAATCTTTATATACATCTTAAGGAAATAGCTAAACTAGTATAAATAAGAATAAAAAGGTACTATAATGCTAAGAGATCTAAGGGACTAGATCTTAAGGAGGGGGATAAAGTATAGCTACTATATAAATTTTTTAAAAGTTAACAACTAAGTAAAAAGTTAAACTATATTAGACTAGGACTATTTATAATTAAAGTAAAGATCTTAGAAGTTATATATAGACTTAACTTACCAGAGAAAATAAAGATCTACCCTATATAATATATCGCGATACTAGAGCTAGTATATAGGAATATTAAGCCATTAGTTTATAAGGTAGATATATATAGAGGACAAGAAGAAAATAAATAGAAAGTTTCGAAGATTGTTAGTTATAAAGACATTAATAATAAAACGTAGTATAAGGTTAAGTAGATAGGCTATAATAAGACTACCTACAAGCTACTAAATAACCTTAAAAATGCTATAAGAAAAGTATAGGAGTATTAGAAGAAATTAGGTTAGACAGTATTAATAAAAAAGGATTACTAAAGAATAAGTTCCCTAAGGGGGACCTAAGAGGAGCAACTACTATATTACTTAGAATTATTTCTACGTCTAGTAGAAATAAATCCTTTCTTTTATCTTCTTCTATTTTATAAAGACCTTATTTAATAAGACAAAGTTCCTTTAAATAAACCTTCTTATAAACCTTTTTAAGACAGACTAACTAAGTAGAGGTGTTTATTTAATCCTCTAGGGCTTTTTATTTATAAATAGAGGTAGTAAGGCAAAGAGACGCAGCTTTTAATTCCGCTATATAAGCACGGCATAGTTCTTTAAGGGTAGCTAATAGTTTACTATTAAGCTTTTTAGCAGCGGATTAAATCTAAAACCCTATAGCAGATTAAATAAGGTACTAGACGCTTATAGAGAATAATAAGATATATATACTTAGTGTTAGAAACGGATTAAATATTATAGGACAATTGCATATTTAATTTTATACACTTAGCGTAAAAAGAAGATTAGTAACTAGATAGAGCCGTAATTGCAATATATATTAATTTCTTCTCCGCAAAACAAGAATAGGAAGGTATAATTTTACCCAGTAAAAGAATTATTAAAATTATATATGTATAATAATTAGACATAGAGGATCTAATAGGAGGCATTAGAAATAATAAAGGTTACTAAATTAAAGATAGGAATACTATACCTCTAGTAAACAACTTAGAGATATAAAATATCTTTAAGGATAAAGATAAAGAGGAGGGGGATAGTATTATAGACCTTATATTAGCAATAGTACAACTACTTAAAGAGGATATAAATGGACTAGTGGTAGAAACGTAGGAGGCGCTAAAACTAGTTAAACTATAGAATAAGGGGTAACTAAGTTATATAATAGATTATATTACCGTTTTAGTATATAGAATCTGTAGGATCTATAAGGAACGTTATATACTAAATATACCTCGCGTACCTTATATACTTAGTATTTCTTAAGCGTAGTTTATATATTTAAAGGGCCATAGTCCCAACCTAGATAGTTCTTCTCTTTATAGTAAATCTTAGAATATAATTAGAGTTAATATATTAGGCAACTACTCCACCAGTTATTATTACATTGTTAACTTTTTATTTACCTATATACCTGGCCTATTAGCGAGTTTACCGCAGTATTTCCTATAAAACTTTGTTATAGTTAAACTAAGATAGAATATCCGCCTAGCGCGCCTACTAGGCTGTAAGGGCCTTTATTATTATAAAATATTCTAAGGCCTTATAATTAAAAACTACCTAAATAGGCTTAGGGGTGCCTTCTAGCTATACTTGCCAGTACTAAAAGCTAGAGATAATAGCTAGCATTTCTTTATCGTAAATTAGATAGTTTAGCTTAGCATCTACTATAGTCTTTAAATAATAAGCAATAGGGTGCCATTCTCTATCCGTCTACTTTTAGGAATAAACGCTAGCTATAATACCATCTAAGGCATTAGTTTCTAGTATTAAGGGCTACTTTAGGTTAAAGTAGATAAGTAAGGGAGTAGAAACTAGTTGTTTTTTAAGCTTGTTAAAGGCCTGTCTATATATAGTATTAAAGTAAAAGGGCTGGTTCTTTTAGATAAGGTAATTAAGGGGCTGAGTAATTCTACTATAGTTCTTAATAAAGCGTTAGTAGAAATTATAGAAGCCTAAAAATAACTATACCCTTTTTATAGTCCTTAGGGGTACCTACTAGTTAATTACGGCCGTTTTTTCGGGGTCTGCCTTAATTCCATCTATACTAATAATAAACCCTAAGTACTTTATACGCTTAACACTAAATTCTAATTTCCTAATATTGACCTAGAGGCCAGCGTTATAGAGCCGTTATAGGACCTTATAGATATACTCCTTATATTCTAACTCATTCTTAGAGTAAATTATAATATTATTTGGACAGCGGTAGGTGGACACCCCCTAATTGATACATGGACACCCCCCACTAATTGAGTTTAGATCCTTCCTAATTAAGTTAGAATATCACGTGGATTTGAGTTGTTTGCATCTGCATCGCGAAAATCAAATTATTAAAATATAACTCTTACGGCTGTAACACCTCGATTGCGCAGTACTCTGTGAGGCGCCTTATGAACTTATCTAGGTGCTACTACCTCTGCTTGATGTCTACGAACTGCCTGTCTACGAACTGCCTGTCTACGAACTGCCTCCGCGAGCACGCCCCGCGCTCGCGCCTGCGCCCACACCCGCGCCCACACCCACGCCCACACCCATGCGTAGTATACCCGGTATTCTGTTCAAATGCTGATGGCTCGCAACAAGTCGATGCATTAACGCGAACAGAGCTAGGTGGGTGGCCGCGGCGGTCAGGAAAGGTAAGGCAAATGCGAGGTAATGTTTTGGTATAGGCGTGCGACGGTCGCGCACTGATGCAGACGCAAACAACTCAAATCCACGTGATATTCTAACTTAATCAGGAAGGATCTAAACTCAATCAGTGGGGGGTGTCCATGTATCAATTGGGGGGTGTCCGTGTATTAATTAGGGGGTGTCCACCTACCGCTGTCCTATTATTTAGGTAGGCTGTATAGAAGTTATTAAGGTAGTTAAAGAGTATATTATTTATATATTACTAGTATATAGCCAGTCCATTAGTTAGTCTAAAAGGAAGTACTTTATATTTATATAATCTGTAACAAGTCTAAAATATAGTAAGATCTACTAAACTGGGGTCTATTCTAATTTGGTAAAAGGCCTAGCAGATATTAAGCTTTATAAAAACCTTAGCTCTGCTTATTTAGGCCAGTATTTTATTAAATAGTAGTAGCGGGTAGCAGTCCTTGCGAGTTATATTATTTAGCTTATAGTAGTTAATATAAAAACAGAGTCCTGTATTTAGCTTTTTTATAAAAAGAATTAGTAAGGCAAAAGGGACTTAACTACTAGGCTTAATAAAGCCCTTATCTAGGTTATTAATAAGATACTGCTTTATAGCCTATAATTTAGTAGTAGATTGCTAACAAAGGGGGCTATAGCTAAGGGTGTTTTCCTTATCTGGCTTAATCTCAATCTTATAGTTATATAGTTAGTAAGGCGGAAGTATATTAGATACTACCTTAGAGAATATATTCTTAAATTTCTGGTGCTAATAGGGCAGTTTCTATTCTACCAGCTCCTTATCTATAAGCTCGCTTTTCTATCTGCTAAGCTCGTTTTCCTTTTCCTTAATTATTTAATTAATTTTATATAAGCTAGTAGTAAAGGCAATAGTATTAGGTTAAACTAAGTTGTAGTAGAATCCTACGGCGCTAATATAGTAGATATTAACTGGGGGAAGGTCTATAGGTTTCTTTATAGACTTTTATTAGGCCGTATTTTATAGAATAGAGTTTATAGTCTTCCTTAGCTTACATTTTATTTTTTATAAGTTATTCCTCTAGTCTATTAGTTTAGTATAGTATCTAATATTCCTAGCCTTTCTTTATAGCTGTATAGGGCCTAAGTTCTCCATAGAGGACTTAGCTAAATTATTACTAATTTTCTAGGTCTTTAATATAGGTAGTATAATATAGGTAGTCTAGAGGCGGCGTAGTGTATAGATCCGTTGCTAATTACGCTATATATCTTTCTTAAAGACCTAGTCCCTATATATAGCATTAGCTTAGTAAATAGTATTAATCTAGGGCCGTATAAGGTTCTCTATTATAATACTAATATCTTTTATAAAAGAAGGGGTTAGGGGTAAGGATTTAGACTAAAGGAGCCGTCTATTCCATATATTAAGCTATAAGTCTAAATAGGCTAGCCATTTTCTTTTTAAGATTATATTATAGCTTCCTAGGTCTATAATAAGAAAGGGAATGTTATACTACCTTTGTCCGTTAACATAGAGGTAAATCTATAAGATAGTTATAATAGATGGCCCTATTCTTCCATTATACCCATAAATAGGAACTAGTTTAGGCAGTTCCTTAAGGGGCATATTTAAAATTTTAGCTAGCTTTACGGTGTATTAAGTATCCATTAAGGCAAAGGCATTTACTTTAGAGTTAGCTAAAGTAGAGGTTAAAACTTAATATCTATTATAAAATAAAATATAAGGGATAGTGTAGCTTTTTCTACTAATTAGCCAAACTAGATTAACATATAATATATTAATCCCTTTTAATCCTAAAAAGGGGTCTTTCTCTAGGGTTTCTCTTTTTCTAACTCTACGCTATCCTTTTAGATTAATAGAACCTTATCTACTATTACTTTTACTAGGTAATTCTTTATAAAGTAGTCTTTCTAGCCATATCTATATAGAACTGTTTAAAGGGTCTTGGCGGGTTTTAATTAGTAACTTTATTTAGCCAAGAAATATTAGTTACCTAATTCCTTATATGCTACCCTATTAAAAAATTTTAACCCTTTTTCTACTCCATATTACCGCTCTCTATATTTACTGCCCTAGTTACTATTCCCTACCTATATTACCGCCTAAATACCTTTTAATTGTCCATTTTATACTATCTGTAGGTAGTATTACTCTTCCGCTAACTTTGTAATAAACTGTCTTGGAGCTCCGTATAAGACCTGTAACTCTTATAAAGTTAATACTTTTTTCCCTTCTTTTCAACTGCCTTTCTAACTCTATATATATAGAAGAAGGGAAAGGGGTGGCCCTAATAATCTTTAGCGGACCTTTAGCAGCCTACCGCTGCTTCCGCTGCTACTTTTGCTGCTACTTCCACTACTGCTTCTTCCTCTACTTCCCGCCTCCTTATACCGCCCATATTAATCCAGCCGCAACTACCTGTATTAATTCAGCCGTGACCTACTATAGCCCGCCCTATTACAGACTAGTTGGATATTAGGCCTATAAGTATGGCCGCTATTGCTATAGTCTGCCCTATTGCGGACTAGTTAGATATTAGGCCTATAAATATAGCCTGTAATTACTGCTAAGCTTTACACTAGATGGATAAACGGATTAGTTCTATATGGGCTAAATAGCCTTACTTTAAGAGCTGCTGTAAGCAAGGTAATATTATCCTACCTTTATTTAAACCCTTACCGCAGTATTTATAAACCCTACTGTAGTCCTAGGAACGCTTTACCCGTACGTTTTAGGACTAGCTCTATTTATATAATACAGCTTTAGCTTTTACCTCTATTAACTATATTATTACTAACCGTGGCGCTACTTTAGCCGGTATTAATTGTTTCTAGATTTATAGCGAACTATACCACCTTACTAGGCCTATAAAAGCTCCCTTTAGAGCTGCACCTTAATATACTTAGCTTTACTTTATAACCCTACCTACGCTACTAATATCTATCTATAGACTAATCCACAGCTTAATGCGGACGTTTTATAGCATCTTACTAATATGCTACATAAAATTAGCAATCCTTTTATTACCTTATACTGAACTACTATAGAATAGCTTTAGGCGTAGGTGCAGGCGTAAGCTACGTCTACTCTATTACAGATTATTCTAAACCTATAAATATAGCTAATTGTTAAGGTGGGCGCTAATCGGCGCTATAAAAATCTACCTATAGCTACTAAGGTCGCTGTTATTATTCCTAATAAGTATAAAAGTGCTAGCTTCTATAATATTGTTCTTGCTAACTATAGCCAGCTTAGGGAGCCCCTGTGGTACTACTATATTAACTTAAACCACGCCGCCTATATACCACTATACTATGTGCTGCTCTTTCCTTACAGTGACCCTAGCTGGCACTAGGGTATATAGCTCTATAGCAAGTCCTATACCCGCTAGTATAACTACCTTCCCTAGTAAGCTTACTTTTAGTTCTATCTTTATGTCTATAACAGCTCCAAATTAGTACCGTTCACCTTTTAGCGCCTATTTTAGTAGTACATTATTAACGCCTAGGCCCTATATAACTAGAATAAGCTTAACTAGATCCGTTCCCACCAGTCTAATATCTATATAAACCTATATAACGGCATTACAGATGCTATCTCCCACGGAGATTTTAACCCTAATTCTATTAGCTACTGCATTATTCTTCCTTTAAGTTACCTTGGTAGTGCCTGCTTTATTAGCCAGTGCTACTAAGATTCTATAGCTATAGTCCACTATTACGGCCGTCCAAGCCTATTTATTACTTTTATGGCCAATTTATAGTGGGATAAAATTACCTATAAGCTTTTACCTTACTAAACCACTATTAACCGCTCTAATTTAGTTACCCGTGTCTTCTATATAAAGGTTGTCTACCTTTTATATAACCTTAAGAAAAAGCAGGTTTTTAGTAGATGCCTTGGCTGTATTTAGACTATTAAATATTAAAAATAGTGCCTACCATATTTCTACTTTCTTCTCTTTTTATATCTAGAGGACTATAATACGTTAATAAATCCTGCAGTTATTAACTGTTATATATTTATAGAGCTCTCACGGCCTTAGGATAACCCTACTAAATAGCTTACCAACATTATATAGACTATAATAGTCTATAGGCCCTATAGTGCTAATAACCTAAATGCCCCCTATATAGTTGCTGGTAGTCTAGGCTATTTGCTAACCTGCTTAAAGCGATTTCTAAAGCCATTCTATCCTATAACAGCTGTATATAATAATAGTTACCCTTAATATTACCGCTATAATAATTTATAGTTATGGCCTGTCTGTATACTAGGTAGTAATAGTGCCACTATAAACCGTAACAACCGCTAGGTTATACTATACAATCCCTATCTTAGCGTAAAGTATAAGGCCTATATTAATGTTAAGGTCTATGCCTCTATGCAGGCCATAAAGTATATCTATAAGTATATTTATAAGGGGACCGACCGAACAACCATATAGCTCTTGGATAATAATAATAAAATTAGCAGGTACCTTTAAGGTAGATATATTGGCCCTACAGAGGCCGTCTGGCGGCTATTTAAGTTCCTAGTTTATAAGGAATACCCCCCTATAATATAGCTCGCCGTATACCTTCCCAGCTAGCAGCCTGTTTATTTTTAGCTAGATAAGTCTATAGAGGACCTATAATAGCGCCTTAAAATAGCCTATTTAACTTTAACGACTTAGTTTTAGTATAACTCTAAAAATATGGATAATCGTGCTATGCTTTACTAGGACTTCCCTTATAGATATACTTTTATGGCAAAAACACGCTAGTAGCAGCGCTGCGTCCGCCTAAAGGATACTATTATTAGCCGTATATATTACTATAGCCCTATTACTAGTAAATGGTATTATTTACAGCTACTACTTACTGTTATTTCTGGTGCTACCTCTTTTAAGCACCTCTATACTATTACTAGCACTATTTACCCAATCTTTTAAGCTACTTATATGGCTTTAGGGCTCCTTAATAATAACTAAGAGTAGGTTAACTGCCTATAGGAAGCATCTATATTCGCCACCAGCGCCCAGCTGTGGTCTCTTTTTATAACTTCTTTAGTCTATAGCCCTATAAGCAACCCTCTTGCCCTTTAGGCGAAATTTAAGCCGTCTCTCTATAATAATCTCCCTTATATTTTAGAGCGTCAGCCTAATCTTCTAGGTAGTGTTAATAATGTATATCTAGATTACGGCCTATATTTTATCTAGTAGGTGCTTATAGACTATGGCAGAACTCTTACAAATTACTTTCTGCCTTTGCTATAGCACTACTAGGACCTTATAAATGGTAACCCGCTTATTACTATAGAGCTTAATTATAGCACTACTAAGGAAGGCCGCCTTTTTATAGAGCTGCGTTCCTAGCTAAATTCTAACCAGGCCACCTACTTTACTGTAGTTACTACCACTATAGATATAAACTTATAGACCACCTATTTTTTCCTATAGGGCCCTATAGGTACTAGTAAAACCTTTCTTTACTACTGTATCTGCCACTAATACCACTCTCACGGCCGTATTATTCTCTATATTACCTCTTCTAGCATAGCTGCCCTTTTACTACTTAGCGGCCAAACTACCTACTCCTGTTTTTGCATTTCTATTAATCTATATAAGAAATCTATATATAACGTGCCTAAAGACTCTTAGCTAGCGCAGTTACTACGCTCTACTGCCCTTATAATTTGGGATAAAGTGCTAATATAGCACTGTTACTACTTTAAAGCTGTATACTATATACTTATGGACGTCCATTTTAATACCTAGGCTCCTTTTAGCGGCGTTCCCATTATTTTAGGTGGTAATTTTACTTAGATCCTCCCTGTTATAAAATAGAGGACTTATACTAATATTATTACGGCCTACTTACAGCAGTCCTTCTTATAGCTTTCCCTCTATATTCTATCACTATACTAGAATATATGCGTTTTAGACGGCGAGCTAAATTAGCACTTTACTGCCTGGGTCTATAGTCTTTCTTACAACCCTACTCTTACTAGCTGTATCTAGTTACCTACCAGTATTGCCTAGTTTACTAGTTTACAGCCTTTTATTAACTTTATTTACCCTCCTACTCTTTTATAATAGGTGTATACTAATCTTTATATATTCTATAGTCGTGCTATCTTAACCATCTATAACAACACCATTGCTGCTATTAATAATACTATTCTCTACTCTCTTAATGGCCCAAAGTCCGTTTTTTACTCTATAGATACTATAGAATAGGACAATCTAAATGCTAAAAATACTCCCCCCCTAGAGCTTTTGTAAAGCTTTAACCCTATATACCTTCCTTCTATATGGCTCTACCTTAAAATTAGCGCTCTAATAATCCTTTTATAGAACCTATATCCTAAAGAGGGCCTCTATAACAGTACCTATATAGTTTTTACCTAGATAGGCCGCCGCTATCTTAAAGCCTGTATTCTTAGCAGTACCTTTACTAACCAGCTATAGGTTATCCTGTAAATTATACTATCTTCTATAAAAGGCGAGCTGCCGTTTATTATTAATTAACAGCAGTTTCCTATCTGTTTATCTTTTATAATAACTATAAATAAGTTATAGGGCCAGTCTTTTAACTTTATAGGCGTTAATTTACGGATACTAGTTTTTACACACGGTCAGCTCTATGTTACACTATCTTAGGTTACTACTATAAATAGTATTTTAGTACTACTTCCCCTAAATTAAACAGAAACGGACAATATTATATATCTAGAAGTTTTGCTTTTATGATAAGGTATATTATTTTATTAAATAACTACTTCTATAACTGCCCTATAGGCCCAGTAAAGCCTCTATAAATGCCCTATAGGGTCTAGTAAATACTACCTTTTCCCTCCCTTCTCCCCCCCCCCCCTTCTCTACTTCCCCCTCCCCTACTCCTTATCCTTACTCCCCTTCTACTGCTTAACTATATCCGCCAGATGGCGGAGCAGCCCTATAACCTACTGGTGCTATATAGGGCGGGGACGGGTATAGGCAGGTGGGGCCTCCTCTTTATTGTCATTGTCGTTGTTGTTATTATTATTGTTATTGTTATTATTAGTAGCAGTAACGGCGGCAGTGGGAGGGACTGAGGTGTGGAAGGAGGTACGGCTGCGGCGGACCAGCAGGGTGGTGGCGGTAGCTATAGTAGGGGCAGACGCTATTATCTCTATTAGTTATGCTTTTTACTATTTATATTGCTAACTTATAGGCCTCGAAGGAGTAGCGTGCCCCTTCGCTACTATAATAGTAGTTAGCATAGCTGCTGTGTAGCTGGCCCGTAACTAACACATACTCTATAAATAGGCTACTACCCCACGCGTATAATGCATAAGCCTATAAGGCTACTGTACCCCAGCTTTACGCTAGGGCTACCTCCGCATTTAGGGCCCTGGCCTTAAGGTGGACCCCTTAGTAAACCCTAGGAGCTCTACCTAGGCCAGGAACCTACTGTAAAGACACACCCTAAATACACAGCAGGGGACGCAGCGCCCGTATTGTGGCCGTATTAGTGGCGGCGGCTTTGGTGGTAGTGGCAAGTGTGGTAGGTAAGGGATTCTGTTGTGGGAGGGTAGTGGGCTGCGGGAGGGTGGTGGGCTGATTAATGGCCGTAAAGCTGGCTGGGGGGGGGAGTAGCGGTAGTGGTGGTAGTGGTAGTGGTGGTAGTAGGAGTGGGGAGAGGCCTAGCAGCAGCAGTAGCCGCAGCAGCTATTCACATGTCAGTATCTTCTTAAATTCTTAAATTCTTTTATAGTACTAACGCTTACTAGCACGCTTATCTGCTGGGACCAAAGTCCTGTATATAGGCACCCCAGCCTAAGACGGTGGTGGTATAGATAGTGGCATGGACGAGAAGCGGCGGCTGGGCGCGGACATGGCGGCGGCGGCGGCAGCGGTGGTGGTAATGGTGGTAGTAGTGGTGGCGGCGGTGGCAGTAGCAGCAGGAGCAGGAGCAGAAGATATAGCAGTAGCAGCAGCAGCAGCAGTGGTAATAGTGGTGGTGGTGGTGGTGGTGCTATTGCTTAAAGAAGAAGAAGACGATAATGATAACGATGTAAATAGCTATATTAATATATATTACGTGATCAGTTATGTAAATCTATACGTGATTATTACGTAAAGGCCACCTGAGTTAAAACAGCGAAAGGCCACCTAAGTTAAGCCGTAACACGTCCCTCGCGTAGTAAGGGGTAGATTGAGTTCCCTCCTAATAAGAAGTAAGCTCCTTAGTTACTAAGGGCCTATCTATAGGGGTTACTATAGGTAGGATAAGTATACGCCAGACCCGTAGCAGGACTAGCTATATAGCTAGCTGCTAGATTAACGGCGGGCTATATAGCTAATATTATAGAAGTTGCAAATTGTGCTAGGGTACTATAGGCCGTCCTTATAGTGCTTAGAGTCTAATTAGAAGAGTTTCTAACTTTATACCACTTAGCTTATATCTTAATTTAGCAGAGGCCTTAGTTAATAGCTAGGTAGTAGTCTATTAGTGCCTTTAGCGTCTATATAGTAGTAAAAACTAGTAGTATAACGTGCTGTAGGTCTAGGGTAAGCTTATTAAAGAGGTCTAGCAGTAAGTCTTTATAGGGAATTTAGGCTTAGCTGGCTTAGTATAGAAAGTAGGTCTAAAAGGCTAAAAAGGTCTCCATTGTTTTTATATTTAGGGCTTTATAATTAAGGTGGATGTTTTATACCTTAAAGGGGTCCTTATAAATAAAAGATAAGTAGTTAACTATTTCTTCTCTAGAAAGGAAGGGGTCTGCTAAGTCCTAAGCATATTATAGACGTAGATGCGTCTATATATCCCTACTGGTACAGCCAAAGATATAGGCCATTTTTGCTTAAGTAGTAGGGAAGTAATCTATATTAACTTTAAGCTTATCTTATAGTTAAAGCTTCCAATTATTAAATATAGGGTTAGTTCCGTTTATAAGTAATAGGGGGTCCGCAACCTTTATAGACCATAATAATGCTAATACTATGCGTTAGGCTAGGGCCTTAAGAACCATAGTAAGTCTCTAGGTATTTAATAACTTTTTACTAGGTATAAGAGTATCTCTAGTTTTAAGCAGCTCTTAAAGCCGTTTAATTTTAGTATTAACTACTATAAGTTCTTTCTAGGGGGTTAAAACAGCAACTATTTCACTGTTAGAGGTATTTATAGGTCCTACAGCAGCTTTACCGGCTACTGTATTTCTTAGTATAGTAGTTAGATAATTTCCGGTAGGTATAGGTGTTCTAGTTTATATGTGTTCTTTAGGTTATAATATATATGTCCTTTTGGTTCTATCCTATCCTTAGGATTCTATTATTCTAGTAATATCCTTTAAATCCGTCTCTATATCCTTATCCTATCCTTAATCTATAGATATATTTAAATTCCTTCTTAGGAAGAAAATGTAGTAATAAGCTTTAGATAATGTTAACGACTTAGTTAATTAAGGCACAAGCACGGCAAGAGGGTCGCGCAAGCCTGTATAATTGGATTATCTATAAACAAGGATCCAAAGCTAGAGAAAGGAAAGGGGAGGGACGGAAGCGCCGCTCGAAGTTTTATAAGATCCTCTGGTTACGTAACCGCGATCTGCCGTATTCTGCCAGCTTTCTGCCGTATTCTGCCAGCACCGTAACAAAAACCTTTAAGTATATTCTATAGAATAGTAACTATACCAATTTCCTGCTCTCTAGGGCCTCTGGCGACCTACTATGAGTTTTCTTAGGTCGCGATAGTACCGTAGAGCGTCTCCAATGGGAAGATCCAACTATGGTTTGCTGCTCGCACTGGCCAACGGGCGTGGTGAGTGGAGGCTTCTTTTTCTGTGGCGCGTGGCCGAAGCGAGGCAAGGGGCCAGGCTTTACTGTACGCTTGCGGCCAAGCTTGGTGGCTGGCTCCCCTTTTCCTATTACAGACTCAGCAACTCTTACCCACGACAAATGCAGACTGAAAAGCCGCATGGCTGTGTTCTAGCCATAATCAGACTGAAAATGGCATAATTGGAGGCGTACGATCTGTCCTTTAACACACAGCTCAATTTCCCTCATCAAGCATTTAATTTCTGCCTGTCGCTGCTGTTCGGACCCTATTTCTGACCGTTGGCATGGTATGCTTACACGGCCGTTGTCACCCTTCGTTTATCGACGATATCTACCATCGAGTTGTTAAGACCGCCTAACTGCTTTAAGCTTTCGTCGACTGGGAACAACGCGAAAATGCGTCGAGCCACATCTATGTTCTCCCTAGGGCTCGGCCTTTTGTCGCTGCCTCTTACTCAAAGCAGAAGCGTTAGGAATGTGAAGAGAGACCTAACAGTCTTTACCTTAGATGGATGGACCTCCCTTGGCTGCTGGAGGTAATTAATCACTCACGACTGACGTAGACGGACACTGACATGCCTTTTATTTTAAGCGATAGTCAAGCAGACCGAACGCTTTCCCTCATGGCCCATAGTGGACAACATGTTTCCGACGACAACTGCCAATACCAATGCACTCAGCTCGGCTATAATTATGCCGGTGTAGAGTACTCTGGCCAATGCTGTAAGTTTGCTTTGAATAATGGTAAGTGTAACTTTGAACTGACTCCCTCGAGATTGTGACAATTTTGTCAATCTAATAGCCACACAAGAGGCAGACTCTGATTGCAACATGCCCTGCACTGGTGTCCCATCACAGCCTTGCGGTGGCCCGAACAGGATGAATCTGTTCTGGAATGGCAATACGGCTCCTCCACCTCCGGAGATCATCACGAATCCGGGCCCAGACGGCTGGGTCTCAGAAGGCTGCTACATTGACTCGGTCGCTGCTCGCACTCTCGCAAACCGGGTTGACACTATTGGTGGAGGCTCAGTGATGACTATCCAGCTATGTGTATCTGCGTGTAAGACGGCCGGCTACTCGTTAGCGGGGGCTGAGTATGCCGGCGAATGCTACTGCGACAATGCATTAATCAATGGCGGCCCAGCATCTGATCAGACCATCTGCAGCATGAAGTGCAACGGAAACTTAACTGAGTACTGTGGTGGGGCTGGCGCCATGAACCTCTACAGCTTCGGAGGTTCAGCACCTGTATCTGCATCGCCCGTCACTTCGACCCCTGTCCCATCAGCTACCGTCACATTGCCATCCTCATGGGCTTCGCTGGGCTGCTACACTGATACGAACGGCCAGCGAGCACTGACTAACTTCCGCAACAATCCCAATGGAGGCATGACTGTTGAGACGTGCATCAGCTTTTGCGCAAACGACGGCTTTAGCATAGCCGGAGTCGAATATGGGGGCGAATGTTATTGCGACAACAAGGTCATGAACAATCACGGTCTAGCTCCAGACGGATCCGCTGACTGCAACATGGCATGTACTGGAAATGCAGGTGAGATGTGCGGTGGACCGAACAGACTGAATGCCCATGCAGCTGGCCCTGCATGGGTTCAACTTGGCTGCTACAGTGATCAGCCATATCAGCGCACACTTGCCAACAACATGCAGATGACGGGCACTTTGACCGTCGAAATATGCCTGGCGAGCTGCGAGACTGCAGGCTACACACTAGCTGGCGTGGAATATGGACAGGAATGCCATTGCGGCAATTCGTTCGACAACGGAGGCGGCCCTGCCTCAGACGGCTCGGCAGGGTGCTCTATGGCCTGCAATGGCGACAGTACTGAAATCTGCGGCGGATCACAAAGACTTTCAATGTATGGGTACATCAACGCTGATGGGACTATCTCGACCACGGTTTCAGGATCTGCAACACCTACGCCGATTCCCACGCCAGCGAAACTCCCTACGGGCTGGTCTTACAGTGGCTGCTACATTGATAACGCAAACGGACGTATTCTGGCAACACAACAGCCAGATTCAAACACGGTTACTATCGAGTCATGCATCAATACTTGTTCTAGCCTTGGCTACTCTATCACCGGGCTTGAGTACAGTAGCCAATGCTTTTGTGGCAATGAGATTATCGCTGGTGGTGTTGTTGCGTCTGCAGATTCTCAATGTGCCATGAAATGCTCTGGAGGCTCGGTCGAGACATGCGGAGGCCCAGACAGGATGAGCATTTACGCCACTGGCGCTGTTCAAGTTGCTTCAGCTCCAGCAGTGCAAACCGCTGACCTGCCCGGTACGTGGACATATCAGGGCTGTCTATCCGACGACGTAGGCCATCGAACCTTCCCAGCTGAGATTGACTTCAGTCAAAACAACTCTGCAACGACGTGTCTTGGTTATTGTGTATCGCAGGGTTACAGTATTGGTGGGATGGAGTACGGTGCTCAGTGTTGTAAGTTGCTACACAATTTCTTTGCTCCGCTGTGGATATAATCTAGACTAACGCTTCGTAGTCTGTGGTGGGCCTTCCGATATTACCAATTCAGGCGCCACGGCTTCGAACAACTGCAATATGGTGTGTAGTGGCGATTCGACGTCTATCTGCGGAGGACCAGGTGCCATTACTTACTATAGCATGTGAAAGCTCGAGTAGACGTCTTGGTTAAATGGCTAGACGAATAGGGGCTCGGGTTAATCTAGCTCTGATACTAGACCCGCCTTACACCCAGCTTTACAGAAGGGCTGGTCTTTCGGATCGTCTCATTCTTAACAGTCTTTCTCGTGCCGATGGTCAGTTCTTACAGATATAATTGTCATTACAAGATATCGAGGCATAATGGAGACCCTAAAGAACGATAAGTAGACCAAAACATAGCGCTGTAATAATTGGGTCGAATAGTAGGGGAAATATAATGCATAGATGTCGAACGGACAATTAGGTATGAGAACTCTGTCTATTAAAGAGGGCTCTAGAGCCTCCATATATATACCAGATAGGTGACAAATAGGTTGCAAATAGAATGACGACTACGTCGTTATTCTGTAATGGAAACAGGTATAGTCATTCAATGAGACATTCGATGAGACATACGAGGAGACATACGAGGTAAGGAACGGGGTATTGAGACATAGGGTTCTAGGCTTGAAGCCAGTATCAAGATGGTAGTAAGGAAATCCGATCCAGTTCGACAATAGATCTCTCACAAGTCTACTAATGCATTAGTGTAATCACATGATGGCGTTTTCGTATCCCATGCGCCGTCACAAAAGGTGCTCCTTTTACTAAGCCAACTAGAGGCTCTAGATTTAATTAAGTCTTGGCAAAATAAAGCTATAGATTTAATTAATTAATTATAACCCACTATTATACTAATAGAGCTTAAATTTAATATATAATTCGACTCTATCGTAGCTTAATTCGATGTAGGTATTTCTGCTAGTAAGGCCTATACACGCAGAGGTAGCCTAATTTGGTCTTTAGAGGACGACGTTATCTTATCTACTCCTTACTATCGCGAGATTTATACATAATATTTACTAAAAGCTCTATAAGAGGTTTCCTAACTTCTAGTTTAATTATAGTCTTCCTACCTATAGCAACGCAAGCTATATAGCTTTGCTACTTATTACCTAGCTAAATAGGCCCTTACCTATACTCCTTTATAGGTACCTTATAAATATCCGCATCCTCTATTACATTTACTAGGCTAGGTAGTTTTATAAAGCGGTCGCTATAGTTAAATAAGGTATTAATAAGCTCTTTATAAAAGACTTTATAGGCGCTATAAATAGGCTAGTAGTTAGGGACTAATTTAGTAGAGAGTTTATAGTAATTTGTAACGGTTATATTAAGTAAAAAGTAGTAGATAAACTTTTAGGACTTTAAGTGCGTCCTCTATATGTTATAATAAGACCTTAGTTAATTGGCTTAATTAACGCCGCCTATAAAGTAGCTATATATATTAATAAACTATAGTATTAAGAGCTCCTTTATAGCCTTATCTTTAAAGATTTTTTTATATTTATTAGGCACTAGCAGCGGTCTCTATAAGGCGTTCTTAAGTTTATTAAGTCTTAACTCTACCTAGTAATATATAACGTTAATACTTATAAAGCCTTATTTTTAACGTGTTTTACTTAACGCCACACTCCACCAAAATCGAAAATAAAAGTAATTATAATATCAACACTAAACGCTTAATTACTTTAGAAAGAGGCTAAAATCCATTTTATCGAGCAGGCCTTTAAAAAAATTAATTTTTAAGTTAATAAAAGGCCGTAAAAGGTGAGGTGCGGCGTTGACTAAGGTATAGCATTAAGTGGGGAAACACGTTACTAATAAAGTTATCTAAATTAACCGTATTTATAAAAAGTACTATATTGGCGTCCTTCTAAGTAAACTCTATAATAAAGTAGTCTTCTAAAAGCTTCCTATACAACTTCCCCTATTTAATCTAGCTTAAATATACTAGTTTAAGGTCTGTAAGCAACTAATTAATCTACGTAGGGGGGCCCTTTTTTAAACGTAAAGCTAGCTCCGTATATTTAGTATTCTATTTTTTTACTACCTTACGCCTTATTTTAGTTATTCGTACTATTTCTATAGCTTTAATTCCTTTCTTATAAAGCTAATAAAGTAGCTTAAGGCTAATAAAAAGGTTATCTAACTAAATAATATACTTAATTGTATAAAAGTATCGCTTACCGTTATGTTCCTATAGTAGAAGGTCTAATACTACTCTCTATATTTTAGAAAAGCCCTTATCCCTTATCTAATACTTATTTAAATTAACGAGTTCCTTTTATTACCTTTTATATACTAAATCTGGTCCAGTATATAGTCTTAATTAGCTATAACCTATATTTTAAAGCCTTTAGGTATATATTTGCTTAAAATATTAATAGTTTTAAAATCTTGACCAGTAAATTAAATAATCATCTTATTAACGATATAATAGGTTTTAGGCTTCCAATAGAGTTAAAAACAATCGCGTATAGTGTCACTAAGTATATATAACGTATCCAGTTCTACGTCGCTATAAGGCTAAAAAGATAGAGAGTAATTATAAATATATCGCGACTCTTGCGGAATCTAATATATATACTTATATAGTATAGCAATCTTCTTAAAAGGAGACTCCATTATCTTATTATTGGGTCTTTTAAAAACAATATATAAAGCTTTAAATTAATTTACTACTACTGATTGTAAGGTAATAGGTTCTGTACCACCTAGCCACGGCAAAAACCCTAAAAGGTAAGCGAGTGACTAGCTTAATGCCAGGCATAGCTATGCGGAACAATATATATAGGCAAGGCGACTTCGTTACCTAACACCGATTTTTACTTATATTTTCTCTTATCACGAGACGAGGTCAAGGAGGCTCTAAGAAGTCGTAGTATTGACTAGGTACACGACAGGATGTTGCACGAAGGTGCAAGAGGTGCGTAGGCACCGTGGCTCTATATACTGTGGGTGCCAAGGCGAGCCTATGGCGAGCCCTTGGCGGTGCTACAGCCGGAATCCGTAACACTTACCCTACTAGCGGATACTCTTTTCCTTTTTAAAAGACCATTTTTCCTACTAGGTTTTAGTTATAGGTTAATATTCTTATTAAGGCTGCTTTATTACTTTAAAAGCTATAGCTTACCAAAAAGATATAGTAGCATCTCTTAAATCCTATATAATCTCTTCTTAAGCTATAGCTTAAATTTTCTAATAAAACTCTATTATAATAACGTAATTTAAAAGAAAGGAAACACGCGTATAAGCTATTTAGCTATTACTTCCTTATAAAAACTAATTATGCGGCTAAGGGAAGGTAATTAAGACGTTAGTTAAAGGCGCATAAAAGAGCTATAGCTTACCTTAATTTTACGCAATTAAGCTGGCTCTAAGTAGAGACTATCTAGCTATTAGCTATAGAGCTAATAAGACTTAACTATATACGGTTGTCTCTTTAAGATTAATTGTACGCGATTAAGTTTTACCCTATTAGCCAACACTCTTTTCCTTCCTAAATAGGCCTTTTTTCCCACTAGGTTTTGGCTATAGGTTAAGGTTTTTATTAAGGCTGCTTAGCTAATCCTTTTCCCTGTTTCTCTATATAAGCAGGGCTTTAGTACTACTTATCTTTTTATATATAGAAATTTATTTATTTAGGTATATGGACTAGGGACTAGCCTTAATAAAGGGGGGGCAATATAAGGGATCTTTTGGCCCCTTACTTGGGTATACGCCTAGGGGCTCTTAGGAGCTGCCAAGGCTAGCCTTTAGCTAGCCCTTAGTACCTTTTTATAAGCTCTTTAAACTTATAGCTCTTCCCTTCTTATTGGTTTGTCTCTATACTTAGGGTATTACTATACCTACTCTTTACTATATCGTCCTCTTCTATCGACTCTCTTATAATTTATACTTAGCTTATTTACTCCCTAGCATATACCTAGGCAATAGCCTTATATATATACTCCTTTTATTATAAAGAGTATATTCTTAAGTGTTACTTTATATCTTTAATATTTTAAGGTTACTTAGTAGCAGGGTGGTTTTGGATAAATCTTATCGCGATAAGGATATCCATTCCGTCTTATTGCGATAAGTCTTAGCATACCCTAAATAAATCTATAGTCGCCTTCTTCTTCTTTATTATCGTATAAATATTGCTTTAAAAGTAGAATTAGAAGTTCTTAACTATATTAATACCTCAAAATTAAAAAATATAAGAGGTCGCTTAGCTCTTTTAATATAGGAGTATACCTATCTACTAGGTAGTAATAAGCCTATATAAAATAAAAATGCCTATCTTTTATTCTATTATAAACACTATATAAAGTTATACGCTATATAGTTAACTTCTAACTTCCAAAACTACTTCGTGTTAAAGTATAGCATTATAGTTAAGCCTAAAACTAGTTATATAAAAAAAGCAATATAGGATTAATTAAAAGATTTTTACCTTAAAGTGTTATCTTAAAATAAAATAGAAGAGCTAGATTTAGAAGTACTCTAAGTAGTCTTAAATAAGGCCCTTATTATATTAATTATTATATAAAACTCTCTATTTTAGATAATTAAGTAGCCAAAGTTCTATATTCTTCTATAGTTAATTAATTCTAAAGTAGACGGCTATATAATTATAGCCTATTTAGTAGTTAGTAAAAAGATCTATAACTTATAGTTATTATAAAAGGCTATATATAAGGGCGTAAAGAGGCTTTAAGGAAGATTTAAAGGAATAATATAAATTCTATCTAAATCTAAGGGTATATAGCTCTTGCAGAGAACAAGATATTGCATAAGGAAGAGAAAGGAATAACAAGAGAATTGTATAATTAAATAGTTAGGGGTTTTAATGGTTAATGCGTGCGTATATACGCATGCGGTCTTTAACGGACTTTGGTGTTACAGCACTAGTAGAAAACAGTAGATTGTGGCGGATAATTATAGACAGTTGCAAACAGTCACAGATAGTTATAGATAGTTTTAGACAGTTACCTATTAAGTATTTCACTAAGACATTCCTACTATAGCTAGGCTAGTCCTATTATAGTACCCCCCCTTTAACTAAAGGTCCAAAACAATTTAATTTAGTCAAGACTTATAACTTATCGCGTTTTATATATTTACGTTAGGTAGCAGTATAGAGTTTTACCGGTTTTAATTGTTAAATAGATTAATTAGGATTTTCCATTCCTAGGATAGAAAATCACTATTAGCTTAGTTAAGGCAGTAAGCAGAACTAATATCTTTGTAGTAGGTCTTAGTAAGGCAAATCTAACTAATTAGATAACTTTAACCACTAGTTAAAGTTCCTTAATATCTTATATGTTATATAATCTTGTTATAAATATTATAATATATTTTAAGTTCTTTTTAATTTTAAGTTTCCTGCTATTATGTTTTATATATTTATATTAGGTGGTAATTATTTGCCTTTATATTACGTCCATCTAGCTAGAGTAGGTCGCAAAGAATAGTCTTTATAAAATTCTTTTACTAGGGAAGCCGCGTCGGCCTTAATCTATTTATAGGTTTCCTAGGTTTATATCTTATATTCTTTCCACTTAATAAGAAGTTTAAATCGTTTAGATTATATTTTCTATTATATATTATTAATTAAGTTAATAAAGTACGAACTGTTATCGTTTTTAATAATTATAGAAGGTGGCGGTGGTACTTTATAAGTTATAGGATTATCTTTTAAAGATTATAACAAGCTTATATAAAACATTAAGTGTATTTTTATCTTAGTTGGTAGTTTAAGCTTATAGGCGTACGGGCTTATTTTTTTTTAATTCGGTATAGGCCTATAAACTTTTAATTAAGTTTCTTTAAGGGCCGTTAAGTCCATAGGTTTTGTATATTTAGGTAAACTATATTACTTTCCTTAAGGTCCTATACGGGAGCTTGTCCTTTATTTATATGCCATTCCTATACTATTTAAGCGTATATTAATTTACTTTATAATAGTTCCGTTAACTACTTTATTTAATTAGCAAAGTTATACGCGTTAATTAACTGGATCCATTTAATCATAGGTCCCATTATATTAATTTTAGGTTATAGTTTAAATCTAAGTTAAGGGTCTTGTCTATAGGTCGCGTAGAATAGCATTACGCCTAGTAATACGTTTATTATATTGTTCGCAGTAAACTTAGCTAAAAGCAGCCATTTTTCCTAGTTGTTTTATAGGTAGGAGTAGTATATTTATAGGTATTGTTCTATAATTGCGTTTTTAATTTTAGTTTAACTATCTATCTCTAGATAAAATACAATTAAGAGTTATATTTAAATGCTTAATTATTTATATAGAGCTTGCTAGAAATCTAAAATAAACTGGCTTTTATAGTTAGATACTATTAAGTTAGGAAGTCTGTGTAACTTAAAGACGTACTTAATAAAACATTTAGCTACTAATATTGTGTTAATTAAGTCTATAGGTATTATATATCGCATTTTTATAAGATGGTTAACAACTATTATAATATTTGTAAACCTATTACTTCTAGGCAAGTTAACTATAAAGTTAATTAAGATATCGTGCTATCTTTGCATCGAAATTAGTAGTAGTTAAAGTACTTCTTACTTCTTTATATAAGAGGTCTTTCCACATACGCATATCCTGCATACTTAAACATATATTTATATATAGTCGTGTATTATAGGCTAGTAGTATACTTATTAAATAATCTTATAGGTCTTTGTATAGCTAGGGTGCCCTATTATAGGGAAGTTGTATATAAAATTAAGTATTTTAAATTGTAAAGGTTTAGAATTTAGAACTACTATCTTCTATTAATAGTATAATCAATTATATTAAATTTTGCATTTAGTAAGTATAATATTCTTATACTGTTGTTTTCTTGTTTAAATTGCTTTTATTATATCTACTATCTATATATTATTCTTATATTTGTATTTTATTAGCTTATTAATTTCTATTTCCTATTTATTAACTTCTAATTTATTTCTGTTAAGTTCCGTATCTAGGAATATAAGATATAGTTTTTTAAAATATTTAGGGGGCAATAAGATCTATAATTAATTTGTAATCCGTTTATCTAAAGCGTTTATAGGTAGGTCCTATAATTATTATATTAATGCATTAGGCTTCTAATTAAGTTTACCTAGTTAGTATATAATCTTAAAGTTAAATTATAAGAGGTATTCTGCCTAACGAATTTAGCGCTATGTTAATTGCTTTATAGTTATAAAGTACTATAGGTTCTTGCAGTCTGTTAATATATATATTAGGAATAATAATCCTTTAAGCTTAGGACACTATTATTTAAAGTATCTAATAATTATAAGCAGTTCTTTATTATATATCTTATAGTTTAATTTAGTAAGGGCAAGTTTTTAGGAGAGAAAGGCTACTAAATATAGCTCGCCGTTCTTATTATATTGCAATAATACTCCCCCTAGGGTATAATTAGATAAGTCTGTTTTAATAATACATTTAAGGTTAAGGTTAAAGTAGGCAAGAATTAGCGTAGTTATAAAGTAACGTTTTAAGTTATTAAAAGCTTATTTATATCTAGCGGTCTATTTAAATTTTATATTCTTCTTTATTAGGGTTACTAATAGTTAGGTAATTTTTAAGAAGTAGTTAATAAATTAACAATAAAAGTTTATAAATTTTAGAAATCCTTAAATGTCTTATATATTACTAGGGCTTCCCTAGTTTATAATTACAGCAACTTTCTTAGGGTCCATTTTAATTCCGTTACAGGATATAATTAAGCCTAAGTATATAACCTTAGACGCGTGGAACTTGCATTTCTTTATATTATATTATAAGCCCACATCTTATAGGCGTTTAAGGACTATTCTAATATATTTTTAATATTTAAAGAGTAAGGACAAGTAGATTAAAATATTGTTAATATATATGGTAATTAGTATATTAAGGGATTCACGAAGCGTATTATTAATATATTGCTAAAATATACTAGGACCGTTCTTTACACTAAATGGCATTACTAGGTATTTAAAGAGTCTCCATTATATATAAAAAGCTATATATTTCTTATCTCTTTTATATATATAGATTTTATTAAAGGCAGTAACTATATTAAGCTTTATAAAGTACCGTGCCTTTATTAAATAGTTAAGTGTTTCTTAAATTAGAGGAATTGGATATTAGTTTTAAATTATAATTATATTTAGAGCTTAATAATTAATATAGAATCTTAAGCCTCCTCTTAGCTTTTTAATAAATAGTATAGGTAAGGCAAATAGAGATTAACTAGGGCGAATAGTGTTACGGACAGCTTAAGTACGATGTTACGACTACTTGGAGAAGAGTTGGCGGAAGCTAGTTGGTTAATATAGGCACGGTCTAGGATGGAACCGGTGGAACTATGTAACGAGGAATAGTAACCAAGGTTACGTGGTGTTAAATACGTTGACTGTGTTAAATAAAGGGAACGCTATATTTAAGATAGACAGCACATACCTTACGTATAAGAGAGGATTTCTTAGGCGTACGGTTGTGTATTTAAAGGACCTTAGTCCCTACTATAGATAGTTCTCTTCTTATAGTAAATCTTAGAATATAATTAGAGTTAATCTGTTAGGCAACCACTCCACTAGTTATTATTTGTTATTAACTTCTTATTTACCTATATACCTAGCCTAATAATAGGACCCACTATAGTTCTTACTACAAGATTCTGTTATACATTTACTACCTAGTTACAGTATTAACAAAGTTAAATAATATGCCACCCAAAGCACCAGTTGCGATGCTATTAACGGCAATAACTACCTTAGGATTAGGAGACACTAGTATAGCAGATACGGACTTATAAGTGGTTATAAGAGGTTAGTTACAGGAAATGGTTAATTGCTTATTAGATAATAATAGGATACTTAAGGAACGCATTAATAGAATTGGAGCAGTAAAGGTTAAGTTACTGTTAATTAAACGATTCTTAGGAGAAAGGTTAAAACTTAAAGGATTCCTTATGCAAATGCACTTTAAGGTTATGCAAGAAGGAGTAAAGTTGGTAACACCTATAGATTAAGTGGTGTACGCAGGATTATTCTTAATAGGAAGAGTACTAGAATGGTTTGAACCTTACCTTATAGAAATACAAGTTAGTAGTATAACAACTACTAACTAAGACGTATGGTTTATGTTTACTAGTTGGAATGGGTTTGCGGAAAGACTAATATAGATATTTAGAGACCTAGAGGTATTAACTATAGTGGAACAGAAGCTTTAAAACTTAGTATAATATTCTTTAGTAATTAAGTACATGATATAGTTTTAGACACTTATAACGCAGGTTAAGTAAAATAATAAGGCGCTTATAGCATAGTACAAATAGGGACTTAAGGCTAAAGTTTAGGACGCAATTATTCTAATAGAAGATGCGGAAAGTCTATAAGACTTAATAGATTAGTTAATAAAGATTAATAATAGGATCTATTAAAGGGAATAAGCTAAGAAAGGGTAAAATAGAGTTTTATAGTTGTATAAGGCGTAGAACACGTATTGGCAAACATAAAGCTAAAAACTATAGAATGGCGCAGAGCTAATGGACCTAAGCAGTACTAAAGAATCTAAGAGATGGATAAAGAAACTATAGAAACCTAGAGGTTAAGGATTAAGTAATTATAGGACTAGGGAGCAGAGGTTAAACTAGGGATCTTAATAGCAGAAGATGTTTAGGCGGACTCCATAATAAGAAAAATGGTTTAAAGATAGAGCTTGTATAAATTATAGAAAATAAGGTCATTTTGCTAGAGACTATAGAGGTAGTTAGAGTAACCATACAGTAAAGGGCACTAGGTTGTTAGAGTATAATAATATAGATATAGGGATGTTGCGTAGGACTAAGGAGTGTTCGATTAAATACTTTGCGTTTTATTATAACAACGCATACCGAATTTATAAAGACGCTAAGTATGGCGCAAGCTATTAGCTATAAGAGCTAGAGTTAAAAGGGCTTAAAGGAACTAGAGAGTTAGATAAAGAATAAAATTAACTTTATAAGCTAGATTAAGATGTTAAAGCAATATATAGATAAAAATTAGCAACAATGATAATGGAGTTAGAGTACTTATTAATTAGTAGCAAAGAGGAAGAAAATAAGGCTAACTAGGAGTACTTATACCTTGGTAATGTAATAGAAGCAGAGACTAAAACCACTATAGAACGCGGATTAGTAACGGGTATTATAACACCATTAGATACGGCATCTATTGCTTTATAAAACGGAAGGAGTAATATTTAGAGATGATTAAGCAAGCAGATGACTGCTAGTGCTAGCTTACCACTTATAAAAGGTAAAAGGCTATAGGTCTAGGATTCCTATAAAGAGATAAGGAAGGCTCTAGACTTGTAGGATGTAATAAGAACAGCTTAAGAACCTATAACGGATGAAAACCAATGGGAAAGAGCAGCAACTTAGTTTAGTAATAAACGAATAAGTATAGGACGCAAGTTTAAGAACCATGAGTTTAGGGAATAAGTAAGAACGTTAGTAGAAAGCCAAGATTTTAAGAAATAAATAAGGACTATAGCAATTCTAGGTAAATATAGTGTTTAGCTTAAAGATTAAAAAGTTAATACTAAGACTAAGAAGTAAGATAACTTTAAGGATTTAGCTGTAAGACGCAGAAAATAGGAAACTATAGATAAGTTTAAATAAAGAATTATTATATGGTAAGAGCAAAAGCTAGATAAGAGGTTAGCTATGCTAGGTTATATAAGGGACAGAGCACCTATATAAAGAGTCACTAATAGGCCTAGTATAGGGACGCCTAAAGCAAAGTGGTTAGATAAGCTGGAATAAGAAGAAGGTCTAGACATTCCAGTTAGGTTTAAAAAAAGATATACTAAAGGATATTATAACGCAGCGATAATAAGGTACTTTTTTTATAGACAAACAATATACACTAAACCAGTTATATGGAAAGTAGTATAGGCAATAATATAATAATGAATAGGAAGACTTTTATATATGGCTAAATAAAAAAGTTGTCTAAGACCAACCTATTACAGAAAAATATATAAGTTATATTAAAGGAGCATTAATTATAATATTAAGGAACCTAAAAAAGGGATCTAGGGATTAGAGAGGAGAATAATAAATCTTAGTACCCGTAGTAGAAATACTAGTGGTTAGAATAACTAGGTATTGGTTTAAACTTAAGGATAAAGATGAGCTAAGAGTTAACCTAAGTCACCTAGTATATTATACGTTATTGTGGATAGCTTGTGTAGATAACGTGTATAATATATATAGAGCACTAAAAGACAAAAACTGGAAATACCTAGTAAGAATATATTGGGCACTAGAGGAAAAATGGTTTAGAAATGCTAAGTATATATATAGATAGCACCTAGTAGAAGTACAGAGTTAAGGGGACCTAATACTTTAACCTAGAAGATTCCTTACGGAAGAATGCCTAGATGGATAATAGTAGTGGGACTGCCTAGAAAATACTTATCTATAGTATATAGAGGAAAAGAAGTAAATTAAGTATTAGCTAAAAGTAGACTAAGTATAGATAGGATCTAGCAGCCAATAGTTAGGAAAAGGGGAGGCCTATAGGACCAAAGGGAACTAGTAGTAGAGCCTTAGACCCTTAAAGGAATTTAAGGACAACACCTAAATTTAAGAGTTAAATAGTAAGATTAGCAGTTTAAAGCACTTGTAGATAGTAAAGTAATAAAAAACCACATATTACTAGCAGCAGTGGAAAGGATAGGGTTATTACACAGATAAAAGGAATACCTATATCTACTTATAACAATTTTAGGAGATTAGATAGCCTATAGAGGAGGTATTATTAATCTTAAAATAGGACCTATTTAGCTAACTATTAAAGGGAGACCAGTTAGAATGTCTTTTAATATCTTACTATTAGGAAAAGATAAGGCGATACTAAAAATGCCTTAATTATAGAAATACAATCTAAAGATTAATTGGGTTATAGGTCAAGTTAATATTAGGGATACTTAATAATGCAAAGTGCGGTAGTAAACTAAGTTGGTATAGTACTAAGTTAGAGCAACGTATAAAGAGACTGAGTGAGGCTTAAGTTATATACTAAAGAGATACTATAAGTATAGCAAAAAGTTATGGTTACTAGAAAGTAAAAAGCTATTAGAATATATAGCATGGGACTATAAGATAGAGTTAGAACTAGAAATTAGTCTAAGGTTCTTTCTAATCTATAAGCTGACTGAAACTAAGTTAGTGGCACTTAAGGAGTTTATCCAGGAGAACTTATAAAAGGGATATATTAGACCGTTATAGTTATTAGCAGGATATCCAGTACTGTTCATCCTAAAGAAAAATGGAAAATTTAGGATATGTATTAACTATAGATAGTTAAATAGCATTACTAGAAAGGATAGGTATCCTTTACCCTTAATTAGCAAAATCTAAGATAGGATAGGTAATGTAAAGATCTTTACAAAGATAGATCTAAAGTAGGTGTACCATTAGATTAGGATTAAGAAAGGCGATAAATAGAAGGCAGCCTTTAGGTTAAAGGAAGGACTATATAAGCTATTAGTTATGCAGTTTAGGCTTATAAATATACTAGTAACGTTCCAGAAACAAATTAATAGTGTATTAGGAGAACACCTAGATAAGTTTATTATAGTATACCTTAACAATATTATTATCTACTTAGAAAGTAAGGAAGAATATAGAGAATATATTAAATAGGTCTTAAAGAGACTATAAGAAGAATAGATGCCAGTAGCTATTAAGAAATATAAGTTCTTTATAAGAAAGACTAATTTTATAGGATTTATTATTAAATTAGGAAGAATTAGTATAGACCTAAAGAAAGTTGAAGCTATAGTAAGTTAGTAAGAACTAGAGAATGTTATATAGTTAAGGTCGTTCCTAGGGTTTTATAACTACTATAGGAGGTTTATAGTATAATGGTTAAAAAGTATTAAGCCATTTATAAGGCTAACAAAAAAGGAGGAACTGTGGGTCTGGGGTAGTAAGTAGAAGAAGCTATTCTAAGAACTTAAGGAGTTGTTTACCTAGGAACCAGTCCTTAAGATCTACTAACTAAAGCTAGAGACGGTTGTTAAGACAGATGTATTAGACTTTATACTAGGAGTATATTTGCTATAAAAGCATTAGGACGCATGGCATCTAGTGACGTATTATAGTAGGAAGATAACATTACCAAAACTAAACTATAACATCTATAATAAGGAGTTGTTAGGTATAGTTACAGCGTTAAAGGAATAAAGAGTATTCTTGCAAGGCATAGAGAAACTATTTATAGTTAAAATGGACTATAAGAACCTTATAGGATTCCTAATAATAAAGAAACTTAACTAAATATAGGTTAGATAGGCGGAAATACTTACAGAATACTATTTTAAAATTTAGTATACTAAGGGTATAGACAATATATAAGCAGATACTCTAAGTAGGAAAGCTAAATTATAAAGTAACGAAAAGCCGTTAGGGGCTTTACTGCGAAAGGATTAAGATGGATTAATTAGGTATAATTACCTAAAAATTGCAGCAACTAAAGAAGGTTAGATCTATAAATTACTAGAGAGTAATTAGACATAGAAGATCTAAGAGGCATAAATAGAGAATCCGGACATGGAATAGTATAAGAATAGAGAAGCAACCTACATTCTAAGGTTAATTATAAAGGAGTTTGTTAAGTCATTCTATAAGGGACTAACTTAAGGATATAATAGAGCTATAGGCTTAGTATTAAGACTTTAAAAGGAGTATATTGTTTAAGGAATCTGGGGACTAGCGAGATAAGTTATAAAGGAATGTCTAGATTGCTAAGGAAATAAACTAATAAGGTATAAGCTGTATGGAAGGCTATAACCTGTTAAAATACCAGAAAGACTATAGGAAGTTATATTATAGGACTTTATTATTAAGTTACTAAAGTTAAAAGACCCTATTATAGGATAAGATTATAACGCGATTTTAGTAATAGTAGACAAGCTTATAAAGTGGGGATACTTTATAGCGTGCATAGAAGAAATGTTAGCAGAAGATGTTGCTAGAATTTATATTAAAGAAGTGTTCGCAAGACACGGAGCACTAAGTAAGGTTATATTGGACAGAGATCTAAGATTTATAGCAGTGTTCTAGGAGGTATTCTTGGCGGAATAAGGAGTTTGCGCAGTAACCTTAACGGCATATTATCTGCAGATAGACGGATAAATAGAAAGGTTAAATTAGATACTAGAACAGTATCTAAGGCATTATATTAATTACGCATAAAATAATTAGGTATTATTACTACTAGTTACACAGTTTGTATATAATGCAACACTATAAGAAGGAATGGGAACGTTACTATTTAAGGCGAATTACGGGTGTAAGCTAAGGTTATTATTATCGCCACATTAAGTAAAGAAAATAAGTAGTATAGCTAAGTAAAGAATAGAGACTTTAATAAATCTTTATATAGACCTTAAGGAAACAGCTAAACTAGTATAAAAGCGAATAAAAAGGTACTATAACGCTAAGAGATCTAAGGGACTAGATCTTAAGGAGGGAGATAAAGTATAGCTACTATATAAAAATTTCAAGAGTTAATAACTAAGTAAAAAATTGGACTATGTTAGACTAGGACCTTTTAAAATTACGTAGAGAATTTCATTAGTTATATATAAGTTGAACTTATTAGCTAAAATGAGAATTTACCCTATATAGCATGTTGCAATGCTAGAGCCAGTATATAGGAATATTAAACCACCAGTCTATAAGGCAGATATGTATAGAGGGCAAGAAGAAGATAAGTAGTAAGTTTTAAAGGTTATTAGTTATAAGGATGTGGATAATGAAATATGGTATAAAGTAAAGTGGATAGGCTATAGTGAGACTACCTAGGAACTACTAAGTAATCTAGAGAACGCTATGGGAAAGGTATAGGAGTATTAGAAGAAAGTAGATTAGGCAGCATTGATAAGGAAGGATCGCTAAAGAATAAGTTACCTAAGGGGGACCTAAGAGGAGCAATTGCTGAGCTACTTGGAGTTGTTTCCCTTGTAGGAAGAGAGTCCATTTTTTTGTTACCTAGCTTAGACAAACCCTGTTAAATAAGTTTTTACTCCTTAGAACAAACCTTTTTGTAAACACGTTTAAGGCGTTAAAGATAAGCGTGAGCTAGATACTGAGCTTTAAGGATACATGCAGACTCTTCTAAGACACGTTAAACCTTAAACAGCATAGAGGCTAGCTTACTATTAAGTTTCGCAGTAGTGGATTAAATATAAGACCCTATAATAAGTTACTTAGGGAACTTGGAGACTACTAAGAGTTATAGGACGTGTATACTTAGTGTTAGAAATAGAGCGAACGTTATAGAATGATTAAATATTTGCTTTAGTGTATTTAGAATAAGAGGATGGTTGTTAAGACGAAGGATTTGCTAGCGTAATATAAACTAACCCCTCTTTTGCACAATGGGAGCAGGGAATTGCTATTACTTTACCTAATAATAGTATTAAGGAAATGGTACGCAGGTGACGCTTAACCCAAGATAAAGAAGAAGATGCTTTAGGTATAGTGAGTAAAAATGTTAACTAGGTTAGTTAAACGGACATTATACCTCTAGTAGATAACTTGGAGATGTTAGGAATCTTTAAGGACGAAGATAAAGAGGAGGGAGATAGTGTTATAGATAGCTTAAGTATAATGTTATAACTACTTGGAGAAGAGTTGGCGGAAGCTAGTTAGTTAATATAGGTACAGTTTAGGATGGAACCGGTGGAACTATGTAATAAGGAATGGTAACCAATGTCACGTGGTGTTAAACGCGTTAACTGTGTTAAATAAAGGGAACGCTATGTTTAAGACAGATAACACGTACCTTACGTATAAGAGAGGATTTCTTAGGCGTACGGTTGTGTATTTAAAGGACCTTAGTCCCTACTGTAGATAGTTCTCTCCTTGTAGTAAATCTCAGAATATAATTGGAGTTAATCTATTGGGCAACCACTCCACCAGTTATTATTTATTATTGACTTCTTGTTTACTTATATACTTAGCCCAATAACAGGACCCACTGTAGTTCTTGCTATAAGGTTCTGTTACAAATAAATCCTTTTTCTAGATGCTTATTAAGATATTATTGTATTATAAGCAGTTCTTCTTATAATATACCGTATAGCGGACTAAACTTTAGTATTATGCTAGGCTTAAGCTCTATCTTAAAATCGTGCTTATTTTAGTATAGGGCTAGTTAGTCTATAAATTTTTTTTTAAACTCGTTAATTAGATTATGGTATTCTTTAGGTATAAGAGGTTAAGGATTAGTATATTATTTTGGTTTAAGGCTTATAGTAAGGGTAATTTATATTATATTAAATTTAAATAGTTATATATATATTTGTAGGGTAAATAGTTTTTTAAGTAATAATTTCGGCAGTAGGTTATACAGAACTTTAATATTTCTTTAATCCAGCTAATTAAAGGGTTGTGTTATTTTAGCTATCTATATTTAAGTATTACCTTATAATACCTTAAAGGTATTATAAATAGGGAAATATATTTAAGGTATTTGCCTATCCGCAATTTTATAAGAGCGTAGTGCGTTAGTTTGCTATATATTAAGGGTTTGCCATTAAAGCCTTATAGGCCTTAGGGCTTATTAAGTTTCTTTAAATTTAGGTATTAAGTTTTTATATAGTTTATATTAATAAAGTCTATACTAGTAGCTCCGCTATCTATAAGGATTTATACTTCCTTCTACTTTCTAAGTATTTAAATTTTGCTAAGTATATTAAGGGAGTTATATTATATATTAGCGCGAATATATCTTAGTAGAAGGCTTTATTATATATGCCACTAGAGAGGAGCTCTTGCTATACCTAGCCCAAAAAGACCAAAACTAACTAAAAGAACCCTGAAAATCACCTAGAGAATCCCCCTAAGATGTATACATCGCAGGGGAGGCACACGTCAAACGACGGTGGTTCGCACTCGCGCGCGACCGCCATAACCATGCCTAGCAATGGCCCTCTATAACAAAGACGGGCGAATACTACACTATAAAGCGGAAACACCTTTATTAAGAAGGCATCTGATAAAATATAAAGCCTATTAGACGCGTCTAGTATCTAGAATTGTAGGGGAGTAACTATTAGCTATAATAATCTAACGCAGCTAGCAGAATAGCTTTGCCAGTCTAGTAAACCTTAGGCGCCCCTCTAGCAAACCCTTAATTAAATCCTTTAATGGCTAAGTAAAATTAAAAATAAATAAAAACCCCCCTTACTGGCAAACTGCACCTAGGCTACTGTAGCTGTGCTTCTATAGTATAGGAAACCTACCCCCCTTAAGATAATAACTGGGTATATAATTATAATATAACTAAACACAGAAAAAGTAGAGGGGCTTAAGGGATAATTAGAAACAGAAGTCCTTATAGAGATTTATAAAGAGGTCTACAACGCTGTTATAGTCTAACACCTTAGGAGTGGAGATATTAGAGTCACCCTAAAGGATTAACAGGCAAAGGAATAAGCTATAAGGGTAGGGAATAGGCTAGGAGAATACATTGGTATAAAAGTACTCTATAAGGATTACTTAGTTAAAGTCCTAGTAGTTCCTATAAGCCTTAGGGTAGAAAAGGGACGCTAGGTGGACAATATAGCAATTATATAGGAGATAGTAAGACAAACGGAACGCCTTATACTAGGACTTAAGATCACCTAAATCCAATGGCTTTATTAGGAAAATGTAAATTAAGTATATAATGAGAATAATAAGAGAATATAAGGGTTGCCAAAGACTCGCCAGGGAGACGCCAGACAAATGCATAGCTCCCTTATTATTAGCACATATATACTAGAAATGCAAAAACTCCTTATCTAAAAAGGAATAATTATAAATGGCCTTATATATAACACAAGGCTCTATAACCACAGACTACGCCTAGAATAATGCTATTGCTATATATAATGGGGACATACCTAATCCACATGCGCAGCATAGGTGTGCTGCGGCTACTGTGCAGGCCCCTATAATATAAGACACTGCTTAAATTAAGACTAAACAAAATGTGTAAACTGCTACTAAAGCATATATAAGGCGTGGGAGAGAGAAGACTGTATTAAATATAGGAGATAGAAGGTAAGGGCTTAACAGCTATAGGAATAACTGCATGCTAAGTTATATAAATAGAAATAATAAGCGATAAGCTAGTAGGACGTAGGTGCCTTTCTAGTGTTTTTTACCTTTAATATTAGGGGGCTAGGCCAGCCATCCCAAGCCTTAACGGGCTAGAAGTAATGCTGTGTAATATTACTAGACTAAATAGGGATATAAGGGTTATAGGGGATATAAGGGAGAGGATGCCCTATAGGTAGACCCTTATGGACAGCTACAGCAAGCTTAAGACCAGGTTAATTAAGAATTAGACTTAACGCGGTAAATATAATATTTATAGCCGACTTACAAAGGGCACACAGCTAACTAGTAAGAATAAGGGAAGAACTGGAGATAATAATAGATTTAGATATAGAAGCGTTAATAGGAACACAAGATATGGGAATGGAAAGCTCTATATAAAATAAGTAGGGACTAAGGTATAGACATAAGAGACAGAAGTTCTAAATATCCTAGAGAAAGTAGAAATAGAAGAAGTAAGGAATAAAAAAGAGACAAAGGACCCTTACTGGGGGTCCGCTACCTATCTATTATATAATATAACTGCGGTAATATAAACCACTGTCTTATAAGGCCCCTACTAGACAGTCTAGACCTAGAAAAACACTATATCCTTACTATATAAGAACCGTACTACAATACCTATATATAATTAATATACTGCCCCTAAGGATTCTAGCTCTTATATAAACCAAAAGCAGCTATATATGTGTGCTTTATAATTAGCAAGGCTATTAGCCTGTCCTTATAGTTATGGCAGGCAGTTAACCTAGATATTGTAGTTATAATAATCCAGATATATAGGGGACCGGTATAAATTATTAATATATATAACCCTAGGGTTAAAGGGGTCCTGTAAATAGAGAATATTATATTAGTAATAAGCTTACTGGAAACTAAAGGCATAAAGTCTATCCTACTAGGAGATATAAACCTCTACTACCTGTAGTAGGGGGGTATCTATGTTGCTGCTAAATAATAGGTAGAGTGCTTACTAAGAGCTATAGATATCTAGGGCCTTAAGCTAGCCACCCCCCTAGGAGCAACTATATAGCAATGAGGCACCGCCAGAAGTATAATTAACCTTATATTTATAGATGAAGGCCTATACTAGAGACTTAAAAGGTGCAACCCTAAAGAAGAATAGGCACTTACTTTAGACCACATTTCTATCTAGATATAGCTAGATCTGGACATTAAAGCATAACTAAATAGCAAAAGATATGTAATAAGGAAGCTTAAGACAGAAAATTTCCTTAATATAATTAAATAATAACTTTAAGACCTAGAAGAAATCCACCTAATACCAAATAAGCAAGGCTTATTAGCCACCCCTAAGGAAATTAACTGTAGACTAGAAAGGATCTAGGCAGCAATTAAAAATAGGCTGGAAGAGCACTGCCTAGTCTTACAACTGGGCCCCTATATGCGACACGTATGGTCCGTATAATGCGCGGTTCTTATTGCCAGCTAATAATAAGCAAGAAGGAAATATATAAGTAGCCATAACTCTAAAAATAAGAGACGATATAAAGACATAAGAAACTAGTTAAAGAATACCCTAAAAAAAGAAGCAAGGAATAACTAGAGACGGTTTATAAATAAGCACACTTTTAACCCAAGCCTCCCCTATAATAAAGGCCTTTGGGCTATGGCAAAATAGGTAAAAAAAAAAGGTAGGGCGCCTAGTAGAAGACCTACACTTACTACTCCTATAAAGAGTAGGGGAATTATAGGCCACTAATAACAATAATAAGAAGGCAAAGATCCTTATAGAAAGGTTCTTCCCCTAACTGGCTCTAGCAGACCTTAGTAACATCACAGGTAAAACACCGGTGACTTGCCTATAGGTTAATAGCGATATAATAATAGAGGAAATGGCTAGAACTATTAGCCGCCTTTTAAACAATATAGCACTAGGACCAGATGGGATTCTAAATAAGGCCTTAAAGACCTATAGACCACTTATAGCACCCTAGCTTGCAGATGTAGCCAGAGTATACTTTACTATAGGCTACTACCTACAACTTAGAAGATCTATAATGATGGTTATTTTGTAAAAAGAAGGCAAAGTAGATTACTTAGTCCCAAGAAGCTACTGCCCTATTGCCTTAAAAAACACCCTTAGTAAGATCTTAGAAAGGGTAATAGCGGACTATATAGCAGATATGGCTGAGGAACACGCCCTACTACCACAAAGCTAAATAGGGGTAAGAAAGAACCGCTTAACACTATTAGTACTTACGCTACTTACTGCTACTATTAAATCTGCATGGGCGATATAAAGGGACTTTATAGTATTAATGCTTAGCCTAGATATTAGTGGCGCCTATAATAACGTGCCCTATAAGCGTCTCCTATATATCCTTAGGGCAAAGGGCTTTTTAGAATAGATTATACAATTTATCTAAGGGTTTATAGGCTAGAAAGAAATATTACTAGTCTTTAGTAGATACTAGAGCCCCCCTATTGCAGTTGCAACAGGAATACTATAAGGATTACCCCTCTTACCTATACTCTTCCTCTTCTTTATAAGTAACCTACTTAACTTCTTTAAGAAAGGGGCAACCTAGGGGATAGGCTTTATTAATGACACAAACCTAATTATATATGGGCCAATAGCTATAAAGAATTGCAGAATACTAGAGAAAGCCTATAACACCTATATAGAATGGGTAAGGTAACATGGAGTCCAATTCTTACCAGAGAAATACTAGCTAATTTACTTTATAAGAAAACGCAACCAATCTGCAGATCTTTAGCATATAATCTATATCTAAGGCTTTAGGGGTTAACTAGTTTAGGGCCTAAGGGTATTAGGAGTATGGGTAGACAGTAAGCTCTAGTGGAGCGTATATATGGCGCAAGCAGCCTATAAGGGCTAAGTACAGTACATTATATTATCTAGTATTGTTAATTTTATATAGGGCCCATGCTTCCAGAGGTTACGCCTATTATATATAGCAGTTGTCCGGCTAACTATAATGTATGGATCTAGTGTTTGGGCCATTAGAGAAACTAAAAAAGGCCCCCCTAAATTGCTCCTTAAACCACTCTAAAAGGTCTAAATAGCCTGCCTTTGGAGTATAATAGGCGGGTATAAGCGAACGGCTATAGCACTGCCAGAGAAGGAAGCCAATATCCCCCCCCTATAACTATATATTGAAGCTGCTGTAATATAAAGGGCGTAAAATAAATGCAACTCTAATGTTATAAAGTATATTAAGACATGCCTAAATAAACTATAGAGGGACCTAAGGGTGCCCTATAGGAGAATAAACCAACAACTCTAAAGTAGGGAAGATATATTGGAGAAATAGGCGAAGAAAGCAGAAGAAGAATAGTGCTGCTTTAAGGCCTAGGCCTATATAGAGGAGGAAGGGAGACGTGTAAGAGGCTAGTAAAGATAATAATAAGAGAGAAAAAGGAGCTAAAGTAGAGCATAAAGGAATGCTAGGAAACCATCTACTATAATATAATACTAGTTAGACTAACGCTAGAAAGGCGTATAGGAGTTAAAGGTATAGAGGCTAACTTAGGCAAAAGGAACCTAAGCCGTAGCATAGTTAACGCCATAGGGGGTAAACACTTAAGGGCTCTAAAAAGGCCTAATAAAGGTAGAAAATATAATAGTAACACTCTTAAGAACAGAAATAATAGGACTAAAAGATTGGCTCTACTAGGTAGGTGTCCTAGTAGGTAGCCTAAGATGCGAATATAGCTGGCCAAGACAGATACTAAAATATGTAATACTGTTATGCCCCCTATGTATTAACTAAGAAGCAATGCTCTTAGTAGCTGGCATAGAGAACTATACTACACTGCTCTTAATATAAAAAGGCCTTAAAGCGGTTACCAAGTGGCTTATTAGCTAAAACGTACTAGACCAGTTTTAGGTTGCAAAGGAAATGGTAATAGAGGGTAAAGGGGCGAGTTATAGGCGCCCCCTAATAACTCTACAGTAGTAGAGTAAAGTTTGCAATACTAGCGCGTCTGTAGGCTTGTTACGGCAGCAGTGGTTCCCAAGGAGGTTAAAAAGTAAGGTAGAAGAGTACCACTGGTGACTTACAGGCGCTAAGTAGGCGAGTCCTAAAAGGCAGGGAAATAGATCACAGGGTTTTCTCAAATAGAGTTTTCTCCCTATATGTAAATAAGGAGTAGTCCGCGTAGGCCTAATAGGGATCCGAATTAGACGTTAAGTAATGAATAATAATATATATTAGCGCGAGAAGAGCTTAGACACTTATACCCTTCCACTTTTTATCCTAAGGCGTGACTTGGCCCTAGGACAATTTGTTTTCCAAATTAACTAAAGGCGAGATACTTTATAGCAATTAAGTATAATTTAAGGACTAGGAGGAACTATGGCAGACTTTTTTAAAAGGGTACGTTTAATAGTTCCTTTAAATATGCCCTTTTTTACCGCATCTAAAGCATTCTCTATTTATAGCTTAAGTTCTTTATTTATTAGTTCCTAAGGGTATATAGGATTAAGCGGTATTAAGGTCTATAGAGTTATATATAGGGCTTTTAGGTTTTAGAGACGGATCGCGCTTTAGGGTATATACTAGTTTTATAGGGTTCTAAATATAAGGTGTAGTTGGCTTTAGAGAATAGGTCTATTTATTATATTAAAGGTCCTTATTAATTTGTTAATATATTATAGCAAATTTAGATAGGTTTTTTAGTAGTTCTCTACCTACTAGCTAGGCTCTAATCTTATCCAAAATAGTTTATTAAAAGGTAGTAACCCTAGCAGCTTTATTCTAATCTAGCTTACTAATAAGGCCTAAAAATTCTAAAAAGAAGCTAGTAAAGTCTTAGTTCCATTATTATAGGTTTTTAAGTTTAGTAATAGCTATATATTTACGGCGGGCGTTATTATATATTTATTTTAGCAGAGAGATAAAGATTTTAAAATTAATAAAGATGCTGTTATAGAAGAATAGATCTATAGTATATATAGCGTCTTTGATTAAACAAGACATTCTATAGCTAACCTTGCTAGCTTTAGTAGGGTATTAGTTATAGTTTATTAAAAGTTTAAGATGGAGCTTGGTTATAAAGGGACGTAGGTTGTTTTAATTTCTATTAAATATTAGAGGATTAGGGAGCTTTTTGGATTTATAGTAGGTATTAAATTTATTATAAATATAGGTTAAGTTATTATTACTAGTTTAAAGTTCGCGTCTAAGGGGCTAGGCTTAGATATAGTTACTATAACTTTATTTATAGGATCTCTAATATAAGTACTTTAATGTTATGGAGTCCTTTATAGAGTGCTTCCATTAATTGTTAATACTGGGTTTCTAGTGCAGCCTGCTACTAAGCTAAGGCATCTATAAAAGACTATTGCATTATAGTTAACTATTCCCTAACTAGGGATATAATGCTTATAGTTATTAAAGGGGATTTAGGTTTGTTTGCCATTTTAATAGTAGTTATTTTAACGCAATATAGTATAAGGGCGCGAAGAGGCTTTAAGGAAGATTTAAAGGAATAATATAAATTCTATCTAAATCTAAGGGTATATAGCTCTTACAGAGAATAAAACATTGCGTAAGGAAGAGAAAGGAATAATAAGAGAATTATATAATTAAACAGTTAGGGGTTTTGGTAGTTAATATATGCATATATACGCATACAGTCTTTAACAGACTTTAGTATTACAGCGCTAGTAGAAAACGGTAGATTATAGTAGATAATTATAGATAGTTGTAAATAGTTGCAGACAGTTATAGACAGTTTTAGATAGTTATCTGTTAAGTGTTTCATCAAGACATTCCTACTATAACTAGGTTAGTCCCGTTACACTGCAGTTTATACTAATAAGTATTTATCTCTCCATTAATATCTAGACCTCTTTAAATAATTACCTTCCTCTTATAATTTATGGCCATTTTATTAATAGCTAAGAAAAGTTTATAATTGGTCTCCTTGGCCTTTATATAATAGCCTTTTATAATAGGAATAAGTAATAAAATACTCTCCTTTTAGTGCCTAAAGACTATAGAATTATATAAAAGCTATATACTATTATATCTAATAACTATACTATAAATAATGGGCTTTATTATATAATAAGTAACTAGCTTTTTTAGGAAGAAGGAATTAAATAGAACCTTATCTACTAACGGATCTGCTATTAGGGTTATATTCTAAACCTTATTATATAGGCTTTCCTCTTTAAAACTTAATCAATTTTAATAATATTAAGTTATATAAAGAAGATAAGGTAAAAAAAGAGTTAGATTTAAAGGAAAGGAAAGAGAAAAGTAATATATTTTAGAAACTTAGTATACTTAGAAAGCTTTATAACATTGCTATATATACTTATAGCCTAGCTAGTTATATAAGGGAGTTTAAAAGTCTTATAGGGAAAAGAATTCCATTTAATAATTATATAAGATAGAATAGCTAGTATCTTATACTTAGCGTAGCAATTAAAAAATAGTCTGCCATTAATATATATACTAAGCGTTACCTTAATATACTTAAAAGGGACTATCTTAGTCTAAAGGACTAGGAGGCGCTTTATATAATAAAAGGTTTTCTTTAAATATTCTACTAGGTAAACCTAAAATGCTAAGGATATAAAGCAACGCTTAAGAATATACTCTTTATAATAGATTTTATAATTAAGCACCTTAATAAATCTTAAGTTAGTTTATCTCCCTACTCTATTTTTTAATCTAGCTAATATTATATAATAGAAGAAGTATATATCTAATAAGAAGTTCTCTAAACGCACTAGAAATACTTATAATACCTTTAATAGATATTACTATAAAATAAATAACTTGCCCCTTTACGTCGCTGCGCTTATTTTTTATTTAGCCTATTATATAAGATATATTAAGCAGGTTTAGAAGAAGGAGTGGCGTAAGCCTATACTTAATAGCGTTAAAAAGCTTTATAAAAGATATTAGAATAGAAGTTTTATGCCTAGAAGTATATTATTATATAAAAAGCTAGCTCTAGCTTTACTTAAGACCTTAATAAGTTTAATAAGATTGCTAAGGATCTTAATAGTATAATATTTCAACTAAAAAGTTAGGATAAGTATAAGGACTTTATCTTTAAGATATTATAACGTCTTAGGGTGCGTTCGGTTGCAAGTTCAGATCAGAATGAGGGCTTTAGATTGGAGTTGATCTGGAGCTCCAATCTGATTCTGAGGCGACTGTTCGGTTGAATTCCAGTTCAACTTAACTTTAGCCACAAATTTTTAATGTTCCTCTGACCGCCCAAAAAACACGCTAAAAGTTACTAAAAAGTTGGCAACTTCACCGTATACGGCTTCTGAACTGAAGGTCTTGGCGTTAGTTTAATCTAGAGGTCTAAGTTCTAGACCCCATCCAGTTGCAATCTGAAGCCTCCAGCTTGCACATGCCCGTGCTTTTATAAAGCCACAAACGCGTACCAAATGAGGAAGGAACGCGTCCTTTTCTGCCGGACTTTCAGTTCAGATCTGATCTGAAGTTTTGCAACCGAACGCAGCCTTACACAAGCGAGCTGGCCATATAAGCGAGCTAGCCACCACCAAAACTAAAAAAAACCGCACTTTAATATCTTAACAACCACTTAATAATAAATTCTAATAATTTAGATTTAGGCTTTTATATATACTCTATAGCTTCTATTAAGGTTATATAGTAAATAGTTTAGCAGTTTTTAAGATATTAAGGTTTAGTAGTGTAAGGGCGCGAAGAGGCTTCGGGGAAGATTCGAAGGAACAATATAAATTCTATCTAAATCTAAGGGTATATAGCTCTTGCAGAGTATAAGACGTTGCGGGAAGAAGAGAAAGGAATATAGGAAACTTATAACTAAATATTTGAGGTCTTGGTATTAGACGCGTAGGCATAAGCCCACGCGGATTTTAATAGGTTTCGACCAAATTCCATTACGTTAGTGGAATTTAGTGGAATTTAATTAAGTTAGTGGAATTTGGCGGAATTTAATTAACTTTAGCAGAATTTGGCAGAATTTGATTAACTTGGCAGAATTTAATTAACTTGGCAGAATTTAGCAGAACTTAATTAAAGCGTTAGAATTTATCTATTAAGTGTTTCACTAAGACATTCCTACTATAACTAGGCTAGTCCCGTTATAGTACCCCCCCTTTAGCCAAAGGTCCAAAATAATTTAAATTAGTTAAGAATTTATAACTTATTGCGTTATAAGCGTCATAATATATTTTAAGTTCTTTTTAATTTTAAGTTTCCTACTATTATATTTCGTGTCTTTATATTAAGTAGCAGTTATTTATCTTTATATTATATCCATCAAGCCAGAGCAGGCCGCGAAGAATAGTTTTTATAGAATTCTTTTACTAGGGAAGGCGTGTCGGCCTTAATCTATTTATAGGTTTTCTAGGTTTATATTTTATATCCTTCCTATTTAACAAAAAGTTTAAATTGTTTAGATCGTGTTTTATATTATATATTATTAATTAAGTTAATAAAGTAAGAACCGTTACCGTTATTAACAATTATAGGAGGTAGTGGCAGCACTTCGCGAGTTATATAATTATCTTTTAAAGGTTGCAATAAGCTTACGTAAAACATTAGGTGTATTTTCATCTTAGTTGGCAGTTTAAGCTTATAGGTATATAGGCTTAGTTTCTTCTTAATTTAGTATAGGCCTGTAAACTTCTAATTAAGTTTCTTTAAGGGCCATTAAGTCTTTAGGTTTCGTATATTTAGGTAGGCTATATTACCTTCCTTAAAGTCCCATATAGGAGCTCGTCCTTTATTTATATACTATTCCTATAACATTTAAGCGTATATTAATTTACTTCGTAATAGTTCCGTTAACTACTTTATTTAATTAGTAAAGTTATATACATTAATTAACTAGATCTGTTTAATTATGGGTCCTATTATATTAATATCAAGTTATAGTTTAAATTTAAGTTAAGGGTCTTATCCGTAGGTTACGTAGAACGGTATCATGCCTATTAATATATTTATTATATTATTCGCAGTAAACTCAGCTAAGGGCAGCTATTTTTCCCAGTTATCTTATAGGTAAGAGCAGTACATTTATAAGTATTATTCTATAATCGCGTTTACAATTTTGGTTTAGCCATTTATCTCTAGATAAAATACAGTTAAGAGTTATATTTAAATACTTAATTGTTTATATAGAGCTTACTAGAAGTCTAAAATGAACTGGCTTCTATAGTTAGATATTATTAAGTTAGGAAGTCTATATAGCTTAAAGACGTATTTAATAAAATATTTAGCTACTAATATCGTATTAATTAAGTCCATGGGAATTATATATCGCATTTTTATAAGGCGGTTAATAACTACTATAATATTCATAAACCTATTACTATTAGGCAAGTTAACTATAAAGTTAATTAAGATATCACGCCATCTTTATATTAGAATTAATAGCGGTTAAAGTACTCCTTACTTCTTTATATAAGAGGTCTTTCTACACACATACATCCTATATGCTTAAACGTATTTTTGTACGTAGTTGTGTATTATAGGCTAGTAGTATACTTGTTAAATAATTTTATAAGTCTTTATATAGCCAGGATGCCCTACTACAGGGAAGTTATGTATGAATTTAAGTATCTTAAATTATAAAGGTTTGGAATTCGGAACTACTATCTTCTATTAATAGTATAATCGGTTATTTTAAATCTTATATTTAGCAAGTATAATATCCTTATGCTATCATTTTCCTGTTTAAATCGCTTTTATTACATCTATTATCTATATATTATTCTTATATTCGTATTCTATTAGCTTATTAATTTCTATTTCCTATTTATTAACTTCTAATTTATTTCTATTAAGTTCTATATCTAGGAATATAGGACGTAGTTTTTTAAAACGTTTAGAAGGCAATAAGATCCATAATTAATTTATAATCCGTTCGTCCGTAGCGTTTATAGGTAAGTCCTATAATTGTTATATTAATGCGTTAGGCTTCTAATTAAGTTTGCCCAGTTAGTACGTAATCTTAAAGTTAAATTATAAGAGGTATTCGGCCTAACAAATTTAGCGCTATATTAATTGCTTTATAGTTATAAAGTACTGCAGGTTCTTATAGTCTATTAACATATATATTAGGAACAACAATCCTTTAAGCTTGGGACGCTATTATTTAAAATATCTAACAATTATAAGTAGTTCCTTATTATATATCTTATAGTTTAATTTAGTAGGGGCGAGTTTCCAGAAGAGAAAGGCTACTAGACGTAGCTCACCATTCTTATTATATTGTGATAATACTCCTCCTAGCGCATAATTGGACGAGTCTGTCTTAATGATATATTTAAGGTTAGGGTTAAAGTAGGCGAAAATTAGAGCAGTTATAAAACGATATTTTAGGTTATTAAAAGCTTATTTACATTTAGTAGTCCATTTAAATTTTATATTCTTTCTTATTAGGTTTACCAACAGCTAAGCAATTTTTAAGAAATGGTTAATAAATCAACAATAGAAATTTGCAAATCCTAGAAATCCTTAAATATCTTATACGTTACTAGGGCTTTCCTAGTTTATAATTGCGGCGACTTTCTTAGGTCTATTTTAATTCTATCGCAGGATATTATTAAGCCTAAGTACGTAACCTTAGACGCGTGGAACTTGCATTTCTTAATATCGCATTATAGGCCCGCATCTTATAGGCGTTTAAGGACCATTTTAACGTATTTCTAATATTTAGAAAGCAAGGATAAGTAGATTAAGATATTATTAATATACGCGGTAATAAATACATTAAGGAATTTATAAAGCGTATTATTAATATATTACTAAAACGTACTGGGACCATTCTTTACGCTAAACGGCATTACTAGGTATTTAAAAAGTCCCTATTATATATAAAAAGCTATATACTTCTTATCTCCTTTATATATACGGATTTTATTAAAAGCGGCAACTATGTTAAGCTTTATAAAGCACTATGCCTTTACTAAACAGTTAAGCGTCTCTTAAATTAGGGGAATTAAATATTAGTTTTAAATTATAATTGCGTTTAGAGCTTAATAATTAATATAGAATCTTAAGCCTCCTTCTGGCTTTTTAATAAATAGTACGGGTAAGGCAAATAGAGATTAACTAGGGCAAATAAATCCTTTTTCTAAATACTCGTTAAGGTATTTTCGCATTATAAGCAGTTCTTCTTATAATATACCATATAGCGGACCGAACTTTAGTGTTATACTAGGCTTAAGTTCTATTTTAAAATCATGCTTATTTTAGTACGGGGCTAGTTAGTCTATAAATTATTTTTTAAACTTATTAATTAAATCATGGTACTTTTTAGGTATAAGAGGTTAAGGATTAATATACTATTTTGGTTCTAGTGCTTTCTTAATATCTTCCATAGTCATAGCAAAGATTTTATAATCTCGTCTTTTTGCTAATAAGATAAAGGGCGCGGCCTATATTATATAAATTTTAAAAGGTTTTGACGTAAGATCTTCGCATTCTTTATTATAATTAGCAGTTATAATTTTATTGTTTTATTTTAAGGCTTATAGCAAGGGTAATTTATATTATGTTAAATTTAAATAGTTATATGCGTGTTTGTAGGGCAAATGGTTTTTTAAGTAATAACTTTAACAGTAAGTTATACGGAACTTTAGTGTTTCTTTAACCTAGCTAATTAAAGGGTTGTGTTGTCTTAGCTATCCGTATCTAAGTATAACTTTATATTACTTTAAGGGTGTTACAAATAGGGAGATATATTTAAGGTATTTGCCAATCCGCATTTTTACTAGGGCGTAGTACATTATTTCGCTATATATTAAGGGTTTACTATTAAAGCCTTATAGGCCTTAGGGCTCATTAAGTTTCTTTAAATTTAGGCGTTAAGTTTTTGCATAGTTTGTATTAACAAAGCCTATACTAGTGGCTCCGCTATCTATTAGGATTTGTTCCTTCTTCCATTTTCTAAGTATTTAAATTTCGCTGAGTATATTAAGGAAGTCATGCTATATATTAGCGCTGGAAGAGCCTAGACACTTATACTCTTCCACTTTTTATCCTAAGGCGCAACTTGGCCTTAGGATAATTCGTTTTCTAAGTTAACTAAAAGCAAGATGCTTTATAGCGACTGAATATAATTTATAAAGTAGGTATAATTTAAGGAATAAGTATAACTTAAGGAATAGTTATAATTTAAGGATTGGGTACGACTTAAGGATCAGAAGGAACTACGGCGGACTTTTTTTAAAAGGGTAAGTTCGGCAATGCTTTTAAATATATCCTTTTTTACCGCATCCAAAGCATTCTTTATTTATGGCTTAAGTTCTTTATTTGTTAGTTCCTAAGGGTATATAGGATTAAGCAGTATTAAGGTCCATAGGGTTGTATATAAGGCTTTTAGGTCTTAGAGAAGGATCGCGCCTAGGAGCATATACCGGTTTTATAGAGTTTTAAATGCAAGGTATAGTTAACTTTAGAGAATAAGTCTGTTTATTATATTAAAGGTCCTTATTAATTTGTTAACATATTATAGCAAATTCAGACAGGTTTTTTAGTAGTTCTCTACCTACTAACTAGGCTTTAATCTTATCCAAAATAGCTTATTAAAGGGCAGCGACTCTAGCGGCTTTATTCTAATCTAGCTCGCTAATAAGGCCTAAAAATCCTAAAAAGAAGCTAGTAAAATCTTAGTTCCGTTATTATAGGTTTTTAAGTTTAGTAACAGCTGTATATTTGTGGCTAGCGTTATTATTATTATTATTCATTGCTTAACGTCCGATTCGGATCCCTATTGGGCCTACGCGGACTACTCCTTATATATATATAGGGAGAAAACTCTATTTGAGAAAACCCCGTGATCCGTCTCCCTACCTTTTAGGGCTCGCTTACAAGTCGCCTGCAAGTCACCAGTGGTGCTCTACTACCTTACTTTTTAACCTCCTTGGGAACCACTGCTGCCGTAACAAACCTACAGACGCGCTAGTATTACACACTATACTCTACTCCTGTAGAGTTATTAGGGGGCGCCTATTACTCGCCCCTTTACCTTCTATTACTATTTCCTTTGTAACCCGGAACTAGTCTAGCACATTTTAGCTAATAAGCCACCGGGTAGCCGCCTTAAGGCCTTTCTGTGTTAAGAGTAGTGTATTATAGTTTTCTATACCAGCTGCTAAGAGCATTGCTTCTTAGCCAGTGCGTAAGGGGCATAATAGTATTATATATTTTAGTATCTATCTTAGCCAGCTATATTTGCACCTTGGGCTACCTACTAGAATACCTACCCAGTGAAGCCAATCTTTTAGTCCTATTATTCCTGTCCTTAAGAGTGTTGCTATTATATTTTCTGCCTTTATTAGGCCCTTTTAGAGCCCTTAGGTATTTACCCCCTATAGCGTTACCTATACTATAGCTTAGGTTCCCCTTGTCTAAGTCTACCTCTGTACCTTTAACTCCTATTTATCTCTCTAGCGTCGGTCCAACCAGTATTATATTGCGGTAGATGGTTTTCTAGTACTCTTTTATACTCTACTTTGGCTCCTTTCTCTCCCTTACTATTATCTTTACTAGCCTCTTACACGTCTCCCTTTCTCCTCTATATAGGCCTGGGCCCTAGCGCCGTACCATTCTTCTTCTACTTTCTCTACCTGTTTTCCTAATATATCTTCCCTACTTTGGGGTTGTTGGTTCCTTCTCCTATAGGGCACCCTAGGGTCCCTCCATAGTTTGTTTAGGCGTGTCTTAATATACTTTATAACGTTAGAGTTGCGTTTCTTTTGCACCCTTTGCATTGCATTGGCTTTAATATATAGTTATAGCGGGGGGATATTGGCTTCCTTCTTAAGCAGTACTGTAGCTGTTCGCTTATACCCGCCTGTTATACTCCTAAGGCAGGCTATTTGGACCTTTTAGAATAGTTTAAGGAGTGATTTAGGGGGGCCTTTTTTAGTTTCTCCAGTGGCCCAAATGCTAGATCTATACGTCATGGTTGGCCGGACAACTGCTATATATAGTAGGCGTAACCTCTAAAAGCATGGACCCTATGTAGAATTAACAATCCTAGATATGGTGATATACTATACTTAGCCCTTACGGGCCGCTTACGCCGCATATACGCTCTACCAGAGCTTGCTGTCTACCCACACTCCCAATACCCTTAGGCCTTAAACCGGTTGACCCCCAAAGCCTTAGATATAGATTGTATGCTAAAAATCTGCAGATTGGTTACGTTTTCTTATAAAATAGATTAGCTGGTATTTCTCTAGTAAGAATTAGACTCTATGTCGTCTTGCCTATTCTATATAGGTGTTATAGGCTTTTTCTAGTGTCCTGCAGTTCTCTGCGGCTGTTAGCCCATATATAATTAGGTTTGTATTATTAATAAAGCCTATCCCCTAGGTCGCCCCTTCCTTAAAGGTATTAAGCAGGTTGCTTACAAAGAAGAGGAAGAGTATAGGCAACAGAGGTGATCCTTATGGTATTCCTGTTACGACTGCGATAGGGAGGCTCTAGTATCCACTAAAGACCAGTAATATTTCTTTCTGGCCTATAAATCCTTAAACAAATTAAATAATCCATTCTAGGAAGCCCTTTACCCTAAGGATATATAGGAAACGCTTATGGGGTACATTGTTATAGGCGCCGCTGATATCTAGGCTAAGTATTAATACTATAAAGTCCTTTCGCATAGCCCATGCAGTTTTAATGGTAGCAGCGAGTAGTGTAAGTGCTAATAGCGTTAAGCGATTCTTTCTTGCCCCCATTTGGCTTTGTGGTAGTAGGGCGTGTTCCTCTGCCGTGTCTGCTATATGGTCCGCTATAACCTTTTCTAAGATCTT
>Ga0307507_10000113_pt1 | contig 133812 bp, 123 predicted proteins | sample 7_EM_MG_FD_207223 | JGI IMG/M metagenome (GOLD analysis project Ga0307507, IMG submission 207223) | Populus trichocarpa ectomycorrhiza microbial communities from riparian zone in the Pacific Northwest, United States - 7_EM | ecosystem: Host-associated > Plants > Roots > Unclassified | place...
GCAAGGTCCGGGCACGCGGCGAACGCGACGACATCAGCACACCCCACCCAACGAGCACGACCCCGCCCAGACACCGACCCACCGGTCATTTCATCTGAACGGGGCACATGCGGAAGACGGGACTAGCCGGTCACGCCGAGCTCGGTCAGCCGCCGCAGGTGGTTCGCGGCAAGCCGGTCAGCCAGCTCGGGGTACCGTTCGCCGCCGAACTCGCGGGCGAGCACGATCGTCTCGCCCACCAGGCGGCGGCCCCACAGCGCGATGCGCGCAGCGAGCACCGAGTCGGCTTCGATCGCCGCACGCAGCCGCTCGGAGGCCCAGTGCACCGGCACATCTGACGTCGCGTCTGACGCCTCGTCGGTTGCAATCGGGTCATCGGCCGCAGCCGTTTCGTGAGGTGCGCCGGACTCGTCGGACTCGTCGGACGCGACCTCGGCACCGGCCAGCAACGCGCCGAACAACTCGTCGGTCAGCGGCGTGCACAGGGCGACCGCCGCCAGTCCCTCCCACCAGTCCCCCGGCTCGACCCGCCGCCGCGCCTCGTCGACGGCCGGGGCCGCCTGGGTCATCCCGGGCTCCGGATCGCGCCCGCCCTCGAGCTCTTCGAGCAGCTCACGGTACTGGCGGTGGCGCTGCGAGAGCTGGTCCGCGACCGCCATCCGGTCGGCCAGGGCCGGCGCGGCGGGGATCAGCGCGGCCAGCCGCTCGAGCTCGGTGAGCGCCGCGTAGGTCGCGGCCGCGCGTGATTTTGTGAGGTCAAGCAGCACATAACGCAGCGTACTCGATCGTTGGCGAACCGCCTGGTAATATGGTGACTTGACTGCATCGGCGGACCCAGGGCACAGACGCCCGAGGCCGCCGATCCGTACAGGATGCCCGGTCGGCCGAACGCACCCCGATCGGCTCCGACCGCACGGCCCGCCCTGACGACGACGGCAAGCGGCCCTGCGACCGGTCGGGTGAGAACACCCGGCGGACCAGCCCGAGACGTATGTTCCACCTCGGTCCGAATCCCGCCGACACCCGGCCGAATCCCGGTCAAGCGGGTCCGGCATACGCGCCGAGACCCCGCAGTACCGCCCGGGACGCCCCCGCCGTCGCCGAGGACGAAGAGGTCAAGACCATCAGCATCCGCAATCAGTCCCAGCCGAACAGCGACATTCAGAACTCAGAGACGGACACCGAGGCCGGCGACAGCGTCGGGCTCGAGTCCGCCGCGGTCGAGGCCCCGGCCGCGACCGTAGCGGCGAAGGAGAGCTTCGCCGACCTGGGCGTGCTGCCGGAGACCGTCGAGGCCCTCGACGCGCTCGGCATCACCTCCCCCTTCCCGATCCAGGCCGCGACCATCCCGGTCGCGCTGTCCGGAGCGGACGTGATCGGCCAGGCCAAGACCGGCACCGGCAAGACCCTCGCGTTCGGCATCCCCGTGCTTCAGCGGGTGGCCGGCCCGGGTTCCGACCCGGACGCGGACTCCGCCCCCGGCGCGGGCGCGGCGAACGCCTCGGCCGCCGCCGATCCGATCCCCGCCAAGAGCTCCGGCCGCAGGCGGCGCGGTGGCCGCGCGGCCGCCGCCCCCACTTCCGGGCTCGCCCCGGCGCACGGCTCCCCGCAGGCGCTCGTCGTGGTACCGACCCGCGAGCTGGCCGTCCAGGTCACCAACGACCTGCTCGACGCGGGCAAGGTCCGCGCCATCCGGGTGCACGCGCTCTACGGCGGCCGGGCCTACGAGCCCCAGGTCGCGGCGCTGCGCGCGGGCATCGACATCGCCGTCGGCACCCCCGGCCGGCTGCTCGACCTGGCCCGCCAGCACCACCTCGAACTCGGCGGCGTACGCACGCTGGTGCTGGACGAGGCCGACGAGATGCTGGACCTCGGCTTCCTGCCGGACGTCGAGCGGATCATCTCGCAACTGCCGACGGACCGTCAGACGATGCTGTTCTCGGCCACCATGCCCGGACAGGTCATCTCGCTGGCCCGCCGGTACATGTCCCGCCCGACGCACATCCGCGCGGCGGACCCGGACGACCCCGGCATCACCCTGAAGAACATCGCCCAGTTCGTCTACCGGGCGCACTCGCTCGACAAGATCGAGCTGCTCTCGCGGATCCTGCAGGCCGACGGCCGCGGGCTGGCCATGGTGTTCGCCCGCACCAAGCGCACCGTCGCCAAGATTGCCGAGGAGCTGGCGGACCGTCACTTCGCGGTGGCGGCCGTGCACGGCGACCTGGGCCAGGGTGCCCGCGAGCAGGCGCTGCGGGCCTTCCGCAACGGCAAGGTCGACGTGCTGGTGGCCACCGACGTGGCGGCCCGCGGCATCGACGTCGACGGCGTCACGCACGTGGTGAACTTCCAGTGCCCCGAGGACGAGAAGGTCTACACGCACCGCACCGGCCGCACCGGCCGGGCCGGTGCTAAGGGCACCGCGGTGACCTTCGTGGACTGGGACGAGGTGCCGCGCTGGGGTCTGATCAACAAGGCGCTGGGCCTGGACATCCCCGAGCCCGCCGAGCTGTACTCCACCTCGCCGCAGCTCTACTCCGACCTGGGCATCCCCACGGGCGTCAAGGGCGTGCTGCCGCGCCAGGAGCGGGTGCGCGAGGGCTTGAACGCCGAGGCGATCGAGGACCTCGGCGAGACCGGCCGCAGCCGTGCGCCGCGCTCCGGCGACCGCCGCGGGGCCAAGGACGCGAAGGATGCGACGGACTCGAAGGGCACTCGGGACGCGAAGGACGCGCAGGGGCCGAAGCAGGAGCGCGCGCCCCGGACGCCGCGTCAGCGCACGCGTACCCGTCGCGGCGAGAAGCTCGCAGCGGGCGCCGATAACGCACTGACGGACGGCGTGGCCGAGACCAGCGTGCCCGTGGCGGTTCAAGCAGCGGTCGCCGTGGCTGCTCCGGTCGTCCAGTCCGTGCTGGTCGAGGAGCAGGCGCCGCGTAAGCGGGCCCGGACGCGCAAGCCGGCGGCAGCGGTCACCGGCGGCAGCGTGAAGCTCGCCCCGGGTTCGTTGGCCGGACCGGTCGAGGAGAAGGCAACGCTGCTGGACGTGCCGTCCGCGGACGAAGCGGCCCCGCGTAAGCGGACCCGGGCGCGGAAGGCTGCGGCGCCGACGGTCGAGAGCACGCCGGCAGTCGATGCCGTGTCAACGGCCATGAGCACCGCGCCGCGCATCGCGATCGACCCGTTCGCCGCTCCCAGCACCGCTGCCGCGACCGCCACTGCCGTTCCCGCATCGGCGGCGGGCGAGGACGAGCTCAGCGCGGGACCGGTCGCGAATCCGCGCCGGACCCGGGCGCGCGCGCCCCGTGCCCGCAAGGCCGCGGCGCCGCAGGCTCATGCCGAGGTCGCGGCCGAGGCTCCGTCCACGGACCAGTAGACACGCAGGCGTAGACAGGCGTTAGAGAGGCCCGGACGCATCGTGTCCATACCTGATTCCATGGTCTTGCCACGGTGCGTCCGGCGCGTCGATCTCCCGCTCTCCATCGGGCCGATCGCCGCGCTGGAGGCCCGGCCGGAACGGTCGGTCGAGGCCACCGCGCTCCTGGTGCCCGGGTTCACCGGCTCCAAGGAGGACTTCCTTCCGCTGCTCGAACCGCTGGCCGACGCCGGAGTCCGGGTCCTCGCCGTCGACCAGCGCGGGCAGTGCGACTCCCCCGGCCTGGCAGATCCGGTGGGTTACCTCGGTACGGGCTACGGCGACGGGGCGTTCGCCTCGGACATCCGCGCGCTGGTCCGCCAACTCGTGGCGGACGGATCCGGACCGGTGCACCTGCTCGGCCACTCGTTCGGCGGATACGCCGTGCGCGAGGCCCTGCTCGGGGCGGCCGCGGACTCACCACTGCCACTCGGCTCGGTCACCATCCTCGACTCGGGACCCGCCGCCGTGGTCACCAAGGGCTCCTGGGAGCGGCTCGAACTGCTGCTGTCGATCGAGGGGCAGCTGACGCTCCAGCAGATCCACGACGTGAGCCCGGTCGACGGCCACGACGACCCGCAGGTGCGCGAGTTCCTGCTGCGCCGCTGGCTGGCCAACGACCCGGCCTCGATCTTCGCGATGGCCCGGCAGCTGCACGACGAGCCCGACCGCACCGACGACCTCAAGGCCCTGCTCACCGCGTGGGACCTGCGCTGCCTGGTCGTCACCGGGTCCGACGAGGACGTCTGGTCCGCGGATCTGTTGCAGGACATGGCGGCCCGGCTGGGCGCGGCGTTCACGCTGATCCCGGACGCCGGGCACTCGCCGAACACGCAGCAGCCGGGGCTGCTCACCAAGGCGCTGCTTGAGTTCTGGCTCGGCTGACCCGTTTTGGCTGATCCGTTTTGGCTCAGCCGTCTCGGCTATGCCGTCTTGGCAAAGGCGATGACGGCGTTGGCGACCATCTGCACCGCAATGGCTGCCAGCAGCAGGCCGGCGATCCGGGTCACCAGGGTGACGCCGGAGTCCTTGATCACCCGGATGATGTACACCGAGTAGCGCATGGTCAGCCAGATCACCACGTGTACGAGCAGGATCGCCGCAGCCACGGCCAGGAAGTCCGCCGCCCGGTGGATCCGCTGCACGAACAGGATCACCGCCACGATTGCGCCGGGGCCGGCCAGCAGCGGCGTGCCAAGCGGCACCAGCGCCACGTTCACGTCCGTGGTCTCGCTCGGCTGGTCTGCCCGCCCGGTCAGCAGCTCCAGCGCGATCAGCAGGAGCAGCAGGCCGCCGGAGCCCTCCAGCGCGGGCACCGTGATGCCGAGGTAGTCCAGGATCTGCCGGCCGAAGGCGGCGAAGCAGGAGATGACCGCGAGCGAGACGATCGCGGCCTGCTGGGCCAGCCGTTTGCGTGTCCGCCGCGAGCGGCCCGAGGTCAGTGCCAGGAAGATCGGCACCGTGCCAGGCGGGTCCATGATGACGAAAAGTGTGATGAAGGACGTGCCAAAGAGCGTCGCGTTAAACACCGTCGGACGCCTCGTCGAGCGACCAGGGAGTGTGGTCGAACAGCGCCTCGTACGCGGCCGGGGCGGTGGTGTTCTGACCGATCCGGACCGTCTTGCGGGTGCCGTGGTAGTCGCTCGAACCGGTCGGGACCAGGCCGAACTCGGCCGCCAGAGCGCCGATGCGCTCGCGCGCCGCAGCGTCGTGGTCCACGTGGTCGACCTCGATTCCGCGCAGCCCGGCCTGGGCCAGATCCTCGATCTGAGCGTCCGTCACGATCCGGCCGCGCCGCCCCGCCGCCGGGTGCGCGAAGACCCCCACACCGCCCGAGGCGCGCAGCAACTCCAGTGCGCGGTACGGATCGAGCGCGTACTTGTCCACGTACGCACGGCCGCCGTCCGCCAGCCAGTCCGAGGAGAACGCCGCGTCCACCGTCTCGACCACGCCGGCCTCGACCAGCGCGCTGGCCACGTGCGGACGGCCGATCGAGGCCTCGCCCGCGATCTCGCGCACCCGCTCCCAGGTGACCGGCGCGCCCAACTCCCGGCAGCGTTCGACGATGAGCTCGGCCCGCCGCTCCCGGTCGTCGCGCAGCAGGTTGCGCTCACGGGCGAACTCGGGCTCCGCGCGGTCGAAGCCGTAGCCGAGCAGGTGGATCTGGATCCCGCCGAGCCGACAGGACAGCTCCGCGCCCGGCACGACCGTCACGCCGTAGCGCTCGGCGGCCGCCGCGGCCTCGTCCCAGCCGGCGGTCGTGTCGTGGTCGGTCAGCGCGATGACGTCGAGGCCGGCCGCCTTCGCGGTCTCGACCAGTTCGGTCGGGGTGTCGGTGCCGTCCGAGCAGGAGCTGTGCGTGTGCAGGTCGATGCGCATCCTGATCCCGACTCGTTCCGGTCCCCACCTGATCGCCGCGCGATCCAAACGACCATCACCCTACAGTGACGCCCGATCAGCCGAAGAACCGCGGGGACAGCGAGCCGACCGGCAGCTGGGCGATCTCCGAGCCGGCGTCGCGCAGGTCGGTCAGCACCATGTCCTCGTAGAGCAGCGCCCCGGCCAGCGCGGGCCAGAGCACCAGCCACAGCCACATGCCGCGCGCCTCGCCGACGAACACCGCCCGGTCGCCGGTGTCCGGCACCGACCACATCGGGGTGGGCCGGCCGGAGGCGTAGACCTTGGCGTGCGCGACGGTGTCCTCGAAGATCGGCCCCGGGTCGGGCCCGGGCAGCCCGGCGAAGCGCGCGCCGAGCCCTATCCCCATCTCCTCGGCGATCAGCAGCAGGTCGCCCTCGCCGCCGAACGGGGACGGGCCGCTGGCCGCCACCACCGTGGCCCGCGCCCCGGTGTGGTGGTCGCCCGCGTAGGCGACCCCGCTGAAGGCCCAGTGGTGCGGCAGCGGCCAGGGCAGCCACAGCGGCACCTGCGAGCGGGAGACCACGGAGCCGAGCACCAGCGGGCTCGGGGCCAGGATCGGCTGCACCGGGTACACCGCGCCGTGCAGGTCGCAGGTCCACAGCTCGGTGCCGGACGGCGAGTGCACCGGCAGCAGATCGACCGGGAGGTCGGCCAGGTTGTCCGGGACGGTGTCCGGCACCGGCCGGACCAACTCCTCGGGAAGCACTGGCAACGGGGCCGACGGGTCGCCGGGAGCACGGACTCTGCTCCCGCACCGCGGGCAGCTTGGCTCGCCCTTCATAGCGTGTAACAGTCCCCCGTTCAGGTGGCTCCAGTCAAGCGTCGGTCACCCTGACGGGGGCCATTCGGGTCCGGCCGGGGACTAGCAGGACCCGAGCATCAGCCGGGTGTCTCAGGACACCGGCTCTGGCCTGCCCGGCTGCTCGCCGCCGCGCGCCTCGCCGTAGGACTGCTTCGGTACCATGACTTTGCGGCGGAATACGCACACGACGGTGCCATCCTGCTTATAGCCGCGGGTCTCCACATACACGACACCACGGTCGTCTTTGGACTTCGACTCGGTCTTGTCGAGCACCGTGGTCTCGCCGTAGATCGTGTCGCCGTGGAAGGTCGGCGCGATGTGCCGGAGCGACTCAACCTCCAGATTCGCGATGGCCTTCCCGGACACGTCGGGCACGGACATGCCGAGCAGCAGCGAGTAGACGTAGTTGCCGACCACGACGTTGCGCTTGAAGTCGGTGGTCTGCTCGGCGTAGTGCGCGTCGAGGTGCAGCGGGTGGTGGTTCATCGTGATCAGGCAGAACAGGTGGTCGTCGTACTCGGTCACGGTCTTGCCCGGCCAGTGCTTGTAGACGGCACCGACCTCGAACTCCTCGAAGTAGCGGCCGAACTGCATCGCGGTCAGCTCCTCATGATGACGAGACGGGTCCCGGACATCTTGCCGCAAGAAGTTACCGGTTGGTAGGAGATCAACCGTGGTCTGGGTCACGCCGCCGGCCGGACGACGGGATCGGACGCCGCACGGGTCCGATGCCGCATCAGCCGCCGGCTGTCACTCGCCGTCCTCCTGCGCGAGCAGGGTGCCGTAGGCCGGGCCGTCGCCGACCGGCATCAACTCGTGGACCTGCGGCTTGAGCCAGTTGGTGAGCGAGTCAAGGGTCCGCTCCGGCACCAGGTCGCCGACGCTCATCACATGCGCTATGTCTCCGGCCAGCGAGGCCGCGTGGCCCAGCGCCGAGTCGCGGTCCCAGGTGCCGTAGGTGGCGGCGCGCGAGTAGCCGCGGGCGAGCCGGGAGGCGCCGGTGCGGCCGGACTCGGCGATGTACCGGTCGGCCACCGCGAGCGCATCGAACTTGACCCGGGCGAAGTCCAGCCCCGCGCCGTCGATCCGCCGGCCGATCGCGTCCAGCTCCTCGCGCTTGAGGCCGGTCAGCGCGTAGATCAGGCCGAGCACGCTGCGGCCGTGCGGCCCGTAGGCCCACCAGGACGGCACCTCGCCGACGGCCAGGAACTCGCGGGTCACGATCGTCGCCGAGCCCACCGCCGAGCTGGGGGTGAAGTGCTCCGGCGCGGGCACCGCCTGGAGCTGGAAGAGCCGGAACGAGCCGTCCACGCCGAGGGTGAGCGTCATGTCGTCGGCGATGCCGAGCCCCGCCTGCGCGGGCTCCGGATGGACCATCAGGCCGTACGGGTCGGCCGACCGCTCGTCCTCGTCCAGGTCCGGAACCTGGATGAAGTGGGTGATCCCCCGCTCCAGCGCGTCGGCGAGGTCCACGATCTGCCGGTCCGGCCCCACCTGGCGGGTGCCGTCCATGCGAGCGATTACGTAATAGGTTGCCATCGGGGATTCGTAAGCCCTCCCAGTCGCGTTTCGGCCCTATCCTGCCGTACCGCGCCGGTTCGCGTCAGTGCGTGGCCGGTTTTCCGGTGTTCCTACGCCCGTCGCCGAGAACGGCCAGCACCGCGTCCGCGACCGCGTCGGGTCGGTCGAACGGAATGTAGTGCGCACTGTCCGGCAACTCCACCAATTCTCCGTAAGGGGACAGCGCGGCAAGGTCGCGCTGCCGCAACCGCCAGGCGTCCGCCACCCTGGAGGCCAGTCCGCGCGGCAGTACGGCGCGCTCGATCCGGCTGCGGCCGAAGGCGGCCAGCACCCGCAGCGGGACCGGCGGGAACTCCTTCTCGCAGCGCAGTTCCAGCAGCTCGGCGGCCACGTCGAAGTACAGCGTGTTCTCGACCATCGCCGCGACGCCGGGCCGGCCGGCCGCGAAGGTGGCCGTGGCCTGCTCGGGATCCGCGGTCACCACCGGCCCGCGCAGCGTCGTCGCGCCGACTATCCCGCGCCACACGGACGGCCCGATCAGCCCACCGATACCGGTCACCCGGCCCACCGCGCCGATCCGCCGCCACCGGCGCACCCGCTGCACCGGGCCGGGCGGCGGCACGGCGTCGGGCTCGACCGAGCCGTCGACCAGCACCACCCCGGCGGTCAGCTCCGGGAAGAGCCGGGCGAAGGCCTCCACGTGGAACCCGGCCAGCGAGTGCCCGACCAGCACGACCGGGCCGGGCAGGTCCAGCGCCTCCAGCAGCTCCTTGATCCGCTCCGCCTCGCCGGCCAGGCTCGGCGGCACCGCGGAGGGCTGCGACCAGCCCAGGCCGGGCCGGTCGAAGCGCAGCAGGCCGGCCCGCCCGGCCAGCAGCGGCACCACCGCGTCCCAGTCGTACCAGGCCCCGCCGAGCCCGGAGGTGAAGACCACGGTCGGCGCGCCGTCCGGCCCCTCGTCCAGCACGGCGTGGTGCACGGTCCCTGCCACGCGCACCAGGCGGCCGGGGACCAGACGGCGCAGCGACTGCGCGGTCGGCTTCGTTACCCCTCGCATGCGGATAACTCTAAGACCCGCGTGCTACGCCCTTGTCTTGTACTCCTCCAAGAGCCGCCGGCCCACGATCATCTTCTGGATCTCGGCGGTTCCCTCGCCGATCAGCAGCATCGGGGCCTCGCGGTAGAGGCGTTCGATCTCGTACTCCTTCGAGTAGCCGTAGCCGCCGTGGATCCGGAAGGAGTCCTCGACCACCTCTTTGCAGTACTCGGCGGCGAGGTACTTGGCCATCCCGGCCTCCAGGTCGTTGCGCTGCCCGGCGTCCTTGACCCGGGCGGCGCGCACCATCATCTGGTGCGCGGCCTCGACCTTGACCGCCATCTCGGCCAGCTTGAACTGGATCGCCTGGTGCTGCGCGATCGGCTTGCCGAAGGTGGAGCGCTGCTGCGCGTAGCCGATGCCGAGCTCGAAGGCCCGCAGCGCGATCCCGCAGGCGCGGGCCGCGACGTTGACCCGGCCCACCTCGACCCCGTCCATCATGTGCGCGAACCCGCGCCCGGTGACGCCGCCGAGCACCCGGTCGGCCGGGATGCGCACGTTGTCGAGCACGAGTTCGGTGGTGTCCACGCCCTTGTAGCCCATCTTGGCGAGCTTGCCGGGCACGGTCAGGCCCTTGACCGTCTCGTTCGGGCCGAAGCCGGGCTTCTTCTCGATCAGGAAGGTGGTCAGGTTCTTGTGCGCGGCCTGCTGGCCCTCGTCGGTGCGGGCGAGCAGGGCGACCAGGTTGGAGGTGCCGCCGTTGGTCAGCCACATCTTCTGACCGGTGATCAGGAAGTCGTTGCCGTCCCGCACGCCCCTGGTCTTGATCGCGGCCACGTCGGAGCCGAGTTCGGGCTCGGACATGGAGAAGGCCGCGCGCACGGTGCCCTCGGCCATCTTCGGCAGGAAGTAGGCCTGCTGCTCCTCGGTGCCGTGCTGCTTGATCATGTACGCGACGATGAAGTGGGTGTTGAGGATGCCGGACACGGACATCCAGCCGCGCGCGATCTCCTCGACGACCAGGGCGTAGGTCAGCAGCGACTCGCCGAGCCCGCCGTGCTCCTCCGGGATCATCAGCCCGAACAGGCCCATCTCAGCCATGCCCTTGACGATCTCGGTCGGGTACTCGTCGGCGTGCTCGAGCTCGTTGGCGACCGGGATGATCTCCTTGTCCACGAAGCCGTGGACGGCGGCCAGGATGTCCTGCTGGTCTTCGCTGAGGCCCTCGGTGCGGGCGAGTCGTGCCATGGCGGCTGGGCTCCCTGGGTGTGTTCCCGCCCCGGTGCCGGGTGCGGGTCATGAGCAAGGACGGTCTGCTGGAGAGAACGCTTTGTTACTGGCGAGTATCCACGCGGTCGGGGCGCTTGGAAAGGGTCGGCTCAGGAAACAGCCTCGAACTTGGACGTCCTGGTGAACCCGGCGGCCCGGCCCTTGCCCGCGATGACCAGGGCCATCTTGCGGGAGGCCTCGTCGATCATCTCGTCGCCGAGCATCGCCGAGCCCTTCCTGCCGCCGGCCTCGGAGGTGTAGTAGTCGTACGCGTCGAGGATCAGCTCGGCGTGGTCGTAGTCCTCCTGGGTCGGCGCGAACAGCTCGTTGGCGATGGCGATCTGGTCCGGGTGCAGCACCCACTTGCCGTCGTAGCCGAGCGCCGCGCTGCGGCCGGCCACCCGGCGGAAGCCGTCCGGGTTGCGCACCTGCAGGTACGGGCCGTCGATCGCCTGCACGTCGTTGGCGCGGGCGGCCATCAGGATCCGCATGAGGATGTAGTGGTACGCGTCGCCGACGTCGTAGCCGGGCGGCTGCTCGCCGACCACCAGGGACTTCATGTTGATCGAGGCCATGAAGTCGGCCGGCCCGAAGATGATCGTCTCGATCCGCGGCGAGGCGGCGGCGATGGCGTCCACGTTGACCAGGCCCTTGGCGTTCTCGATCTGCGCCTCGATGCCGATCCGGCCGACCTCGTAGCCCATCGTCTTCTCGATCTGGGTGAGCAGCAGGTCCAGCCAGACCACCTGTCCGGCGTCCTGGACCTTGGGCAGCATGATGCAGTCCAGGTTCGCGCCGGCGCCCTCGACCACGGTGACCACGTCGCGGTACGTCCAGTGCGTGGTCAGGTCGTTGACGCGGACGGTGCGGGTCTTGCCGGTCCAGTCGCCGGTGTTGAGGGCCTCCACGATCTTCAGCCGGGCGCCCTCCTTCTCCAGCGGGGCGCAGGCGTCCTCCAGGTCGAGGAAGACCTGGTCGGCGGGCAGCGACTGGGCCTTGGCCAGGAAGCGCGGATTTGAGCCGGGGACGGCCAGGCAGGAGCGGCGGGGGCGGTTGACGTTTGCCATGGAGTGGGTTCCCTCCCGAAGCGGGTACGGACCGGTAACACACCCACGTTACTGGTGAGTCACATCTGCCGTCTCGGGCGCGATCGAGTGATCCGTGCCACGCGGTGACATTGGGCCTCTTCGAGCCCAACCGGGGCTCAGGTCGGCTGTAGCCACACGGCGGGAGAGAAGCTTCGCTTCACCGCCGTGCGACTTTCGCCGACGCCCCGGTTGGGCTCGAAGAGGCCGTGTTGCTGCCGACCACCACGACGAGGCCGGCCAGGATCAGCACCGCGCCCGGGACCATCGCCCAGGACGGTACCTGGCCCAGCCAAAGCGCCGCTATCAGCGCCGCGGTCGGGACCTCCAGCAGGATGCACAGCGAGACCACCGTCGGGCTGGTGGTCTTGAGCACCCGGTTGAACAGGGTGTGCCCGAGCAGCTGGGCCCCGACGGTCAGCCCCAGGATCTTGACCCACGCGTTGCCGGGCAGGCCGGTCAGGTGCTCCCCGGTGGCGAAGGCCAGCCCGGCCAGCACCAGGGCGGCCGTGCTGTAGCAGACCACTGTGTAAGGCGTCAGCGACACGGTCTGGCGCACCTTCGCCCCGAAGGTCATGTACACCGCGGCCAGCGCCCCGGCCAGCAGCGCGAGCAGGTCGCCGGAGAAGGCCCGCACCGACAGCCGCAGGTCCACCCCGGACAGCGCGACCACCCCGGCGATCGAGATCAGGATGCCGATCCAGGCCCGCCGGGACACGTGCTCGCCGCGCAGCAGGGCGATCAGGGCCGCGAAGATCGGCTGGGCCGCGGCGAAGGCGGTGGCCGAGGCGACCGAGGTCATGGTCAGGCTGGGCGTCCAGGCGGAGAAGTGCAGGCCGAGCGCGACCCCGGCGGCGAGGGTGGTCAGCCACTGCCCGGCGTTCAGCGCGCGCAGCTCGCCGAGGTACCGCCAGAACGCGAACGGGGCGGTGGCGGCCGCGCCGAAAGCGTTGCGCCAGAAGGCGATCGCCAGCGCGGGCGCGGCGGTGGCGGCGATCAGCGGTCCCGAGGTCCCGACCGCGAGGACGGCCACCGCGAGCACCGCGATATCAGGACCCGGAGGCCGGTGTACTGCGGATACCCGGGACGGCGCGGGAGCGGGCGCGGTGTCGGCGGTCAGGGGTGCTCCTCGGTCGCGGTCATGACAGGGGGACCTCGTCAGGGTAACCCCGGCCGCGCGAACTTCTACAGGCCGTCCCCACTATGAGACGGGGTGACGGCCTGTGGGAAAGTCTTGAGCCATGACCAGCCCGTCACCGTCAGCGGCCCCGCTTCCCGCCACGCTTCCCCCGGCCCGGCCCGCGCTGTCCCTGCCGGACGCCGCGCTCGTCGAAGAGGCGTGCAAGAAGTCGGGTCTGATCTGGGTCGCGGTGCCGGGCGCGCGCGACCGGGCGGCCTGGCACGTGTGGCACGAGCAGGACGGCCGCGGTGCGGTCTACGTCGTGGTGGACGGCGGCGAGCAGTCGCTGCCCGGCCTGGCCGACGCGATGACCGTGCGGGTCACCGTGCGCTCCAAGGACAAGGGCGGCCGGCTGGTCGCCTGGCCCGGCCTGGTCGCCCGGATCGCGCCGGGCAGCGCGGAGTGGAGCGCGGTGGTCCCGGCGCTGCACGCGAAGCGGCTGAACGCCCACGACGGCGAGGCGCAGCCGGAGCGCTGGGCGGCGAACTCGGCGATCTTCCGGATCCGGCCGCAGGGCGACCTGATCGAAGGCCCGGGCCGCTACTCGACCGCGTCGGGCGCCGCGCCGGTGCCGCCCTCCCCCGCCACGACGCGCTGACGCAGCATCAGCCTCCGCCGCCAGGATGGCTGTGCTCTACGCCCGGTGAGCCATCGGGCGAGGCCGACGCGGACTCCGAAGCAGAGGCCGACGAACTCGGCGTCGGCGAGGTCGAACCCGAACCGGTAGGCGTGTTGAGCGGGTTCGTCGCCGCCGTGCTGCCGGTCGGGCTGCCCGAAGCGGATGCGGACGCGGACAACGTGCTGGGCGCCAGGCTAGGCAGCACCAGCAGCGCGTTGTCGAGTACCTGACCGGGCAGCGGGGCCTGCACGGCGAGCCGCTCGTCGTACCCGGTGAAGTCGATCTGCCCCTTGTAGCTGCCGGCGGTCGGCGCGATGCGCAGCAGGTACGGCTCGCCGTCGGTGGCGACCCAGATCGAGGCCTTGTGCCCGTTCTTGCCGGTGCCGTCCAACTCCAGCGCGGCGTTGCCGTTCACGGTGCCGACCGGACCCTTCTTCCAGGTCGCCGAGGTCTGCAGCAGCCGGTCGAGCAGGTAGCCGATCCGGGTGTCGTCGGTGAACCCGGCATAGCGCGGGTCGGCCGTCGGGACCTTCACGTACAGCCCGCCGTACGCGTTCCCGTCGTCGCTCGCCCCGGCGGCCTTCCAGAACGAGGACGGCTGCGCGGCCCACACCTCGTCCTCCACCCGCAGCAGCCGGCTGGTGGCGCTGCCGTTGCTGAGGTCGCCGACCGCGCCGAACTGGGTGAAGACCATGTCCAGGCTGAGGGTCCCGGCCGCGGTCGGCACCGCCGTCGCCGAGGAGGACCCGGCCGAATCCGCGTTGGATGCGGACGCGTCGGAGTCCGAGGCACGGGCAGCCGGAACCGGTACGCCGGTCAGCTTTCCGCTCAGGTGCACCGTCGGCGCGGACGAGGTCTCCTTGACGGTCCTGGTCACGATGGCCTGCGGGTCGAGCTGCGCGATGCCGTTTCCGGTGTACGGCACGCCCAAGGCGGTGATCACCTGAGGACGGAACGAGCGGTGCGCCGGATCGTCCGCCGAGCAGGCCGCCAGGGCGACCGCCAGCGCTACGGCGACGCAGGGACCGAGTACGGCATAGGCCGTGGATATGCGCGCCATTCGACTAGCCGTCACTTCCCTGTCCGCACCGGTGCCCCCGAGTCCGGCAGTGTAGCGAAGCGGCGGGGCGTCCAGAGGTCCCGTGATCCGACCACACAACTATCGATACGTCTCGCAGGAGACATAATCTAAGGCAGACGTGCAGCTGAGCAGTCGGCGACCTCGTCCACCGCAGTCGGAGCTGGATTCTCAGGGCAGGAGGGCCACAGGTGTCGGCTACCAGGGCTCCGTCCCGGATCTTCATCTCGCACCTGGCGGGCAAGTCGGTCTTCGACCAGGACGGCGACCAGGTCGGCCGGATCCGGGACGTCGTGGTCACCCTGCGCACCCGTACGGCCAGGCCGCGGGTGCTCGGGCTGGTGGCCGAGGTGACCGGCAAGCGCCGGGTCTTCCTGCCGATCACCCGGGTCACCGCGATAGACGGCGGCCAGGTCATCTCCTCCGGGCTGATCAACATGCGCCGGTTCCAGCAGCGTCCGGGCGAGGTGCTGATGCTGGCCGAGCTGACCGACCGCAGGGTGCGCCTGGTCGCCGACGACGCCGAGGTCCAGGTGATCGACCTGGCCATGGAGCAGAACGCGACCCGGGACTGGGAGGTCACCAAGGTCTTCGTGCAGCGGCAGGCCAAGGGCTTCCGGCGGCGCGGCGAGACCTGCACGGTGGACTGGGAGGCGCTGACCGGCTTCGCCTACGACGAGCCGGCCCAGGCCGCCTCGAGACTGATCGCCACCTTCGAGAAGATGCGCCCGGCCGACCTGGCCCGCGCGGTGCACGAGCTGACCCCGAAGCGGCGCACCGAGGTGGTCGCCGCCCTCGACGACGAGCGCCTGGCCGACGTGCTGGAGGAGCTGCCCGAGGACGAGCAGGTCGAGATCCTGGCCAAGCTGGAGCTGGAGCGGGCCGCTGACGTGCTGGAGGCGATGGACCCGGACGACGCCGCCGACCTGCTCGGCGACCTGCCGGCCGAGGAGGCCGAGCGGCTGCTGGAGCTGATGGAGCCGGGCGAGGCCGCGCCGGTGCGCCGACTGCTGATCTACTCCGACGACACCGCCGGCGGGCTGATGACCAGCGAGCCGATCGTGCTGCCGCCGGACGCCACGGTGGCCGAGGCGCTGGCCCGCATCCGGGTCCCGGAGCTCTCGCCCGCGCACGCGAGCCAGGTGTACGTGTGCCGCCCGCCGATGGAGACCCCGACCGGGCGCTACCTGGGCATCGTGCACTTCCAGCGGCTGCTGCGCGAGCCGCCGTCCACGCTGGTGAGCGCGGCGGTGGACAACGGGATCGAGCCGCTGCGGGCCGACCACCCGCTGACCGCCGTGACCTCGTTCATGGCGCACTACAACCTGGTGGCGGCGCCCGTGGTGGACGAGTCCGGCCATCTGCTCGGCGCGATCACCGTGGACGACGTGCTCGACCACGTCCTGCCGCCGGACTGGCGAGAACGGGACATGCACGTGTTCAACACTGCAGCCAACGGCGTGAACGGCGCGGCCGCGGAGGACACGACGGCAGAAGCCACAGCGGCAGTGGTCACAGCGGCAGTGGTCACAGCGACCGAGGACGCCGCGACCAAGATCGATGCCGAAGGGGGCAGCCGTGGCGAATGAGGCAGCGACCCGCCGGGCCGCACGTCAGGAGGCCCGCCGGAACCAGATCCGGCTCGACCAGCCGCGCCCGGTACACCGCTCCCGCTCGCTGCGGCCGCGGATCGACCCGGAGAAGCTCGGCCAGGCCTCGGAGAACATCGCGCGCTACTTCGGCACGGCGCGGTACCTGGCGATCCAGACGATGTTCGTGATCGTCTGGATCGCGCTCAACATCCTGCAGCTGACGAGGTCGATCCACTGGGACCCGTACCCCTTCATCCTGCTGAACCTGGCCTTCTCCACCCAGGCCGCCTACGCGGCGCCGCTGATCCTGCTGGCCCAGAACCGGCAGGCGGACCGGGACAAGGTCCAGATCGAGCAGGACCGGGACCGCGAGGAGCGCTCGATCGCCAACACCGAGTACCTGGTGCGCGAGGTCGCGGCGCTGCGGCTGGCGGTGAACGAGTTGGCCACCCGCGACTACGTCCGCTCCGAACTGCAGTCCATGTTCAAGGAGATGGACGAGGTGCGGTCAAGCCTCGGCGCTCAGGCCCTGACCCGTGACAGAGCACCGTCCGGCGGCGCATAGCATTACTGGCATGGCAGCCAACAGTTCGGCCGACAGTCCGACGACGAACGCGACGCCCCCCACCGTGGAGCAGGTGCGCGCCGCACTCGAACGGGTCCAGGACCCGGAGATCCGCCGCCCGATCACCGAGCTGGACATGGTGAAGTCGGTCGCGGTCGGCCCGGACGGCGCCGTGGACGTGGCGATCTTCCTCACGGTGGCCGCCTGCCCGCTCAAGGACAAGCTCACCTCGGACATCAAGGCCCAGGTGGGCGCGCTCGACGGGGTGCGCGAAGTGCGCGTGGAGCTCGACGTGATGAGCCCCGAGCAGCGCACCGCGCTGCAGTCGAAGCTGCGCGGCGGCCGGGTCGAGCGGGAGATCCCGTTCGCCCAGCCCGGCTCGCTGACCCGGGTGTACGCGGTCGCCTCGGGCAAGGGCGGGGTCGGCAAGTCCTCGGTGACGGTGAACCTGGCCGCGGCGATGGCGGCCAAGGGGCTGAAGGTCGGCGTCGTGGACGCGGACATCTACGGCCACTCGGTGCCGCGGATGCTGGGCGTGACCGAGCGTCCGACCCAGGTGCAGGACATGATCATGGCCCCGATCGCGCACGGCGTGCGGGTCATCTCGATCGGCATGTTCACCCCGGGCAACGAGCCGGTGGTCTGGCGCGGCCCGATGCTGCACCGCGCGCTGCAGCAGTTCCTCGCCGACGTGTACTGGGGCGACCTGGACGTATTGCTGCTGGACCTGCCGCCGGGCACCGGCGACATCGCGATCTCGGTTGCGCAGCTGGTCCCCAACGCCGAGATCCTGGTGGTGACGACCCCTCAGCAGGCCGCCGCCGAGGTGGCCGAGCGGGCCGGCACCATCGCGCTGCAGACCCGGCAGCGGATCGCCGGCGTGGTGGAGAACATGTCCTGGCTGCCCTGCCCGCACTGCGGCGAGAAGGTGGACGTCTTCGGCTCCGGCGGCGGCGAGACCGTGGCCGAGGCGCTGACCCGGGCCACCGGGGCGAAGGTGCCGCTGCTCGGCCAGGTGCCGATCGACGTGCGGCTGCGCGAGGGCGGGGACTCCGGCGAGCCGCTGGTGCTCTCGCACCCGGAGGCTCCCGCGTCCGAGGTGCTGCTCGGCATCGCCGACCGGCTCACCGCCCGCTCGCGCGGCCTGGTCGGGATGTCCCTGGCGGTCACGCCCGCCGGGCGCTGACCCGGCGTACTGTCGAAGGCATGGATCTCGATCACGTCGTCATCTGGGTGGACGACCCGCTCAAGTCCGTGGACTTCTACGTGAACGTGGTCGGCCTGCGGCCGGTCCGCGCGGAGGAGTTCCGGGCCGGGCAGGCCCCGTTCCCGAGCGTACGGGTCACCGACCGCTCCATCATCGATCTGACGCCGCGCCAGGACGCGGTCGCGGTGGACACGATGACCAAGACCACCGCGACGGCCGGCTTCCCGGTGAACCACCTCTGCATCGCGATGAGCAGGCAGGAGTACGAGGCGCTCGCCGAGCGGCTCGAGGCGCACGGCGTGGACACCTCGTCCCGGCGGGTCGTGACGTACGGCGCACGGGGCAACGCCCCGCACGCGTTCTACTTCCGCGACCCGGACAACAACGTCATCGAGGCCCGGTACTACGACTGACGCACAGCTGCGGCTGCCGCTGCGGTAACAGCTACCGGCCGTGCGTACTGAACTTTGCGGAGATCGGGTTCCAGTCGGCGATGGCGCGCAGCCAGGCGGCCGATCAGGCCTCGTACTCGGCCGGGTTCACCCGGGTGAAGGCCAGCGAGTACGCGGACACGCCCCGCCCGTAGGCGGCGAGCAGGCAGTGCTGGGTCGCGGTGGCCAGCACCCAGCCGTACTCGGACTCGCGGTAGTGGAAGACCTGGGGCAGCAGGTCCACGGTCAGGGTGAGCAGCCGCCAGGGCAGGTCGCCGAGCCGGTCGGCTACCTGTCCAGCCAGGTCGCGCTGCTGGTCCATCCAGTCCTGACGGACCGCCACGTCCAGGTGCCAGGGCCACTGCTCCTCGACCAGGCCGACCCCGGCCACCGCCGCGGCCGTGGCGACCGTGGTGGCCTCGACGTAGCCGCGGGCGGTGCCGTCGCGGCGCAGTGCGGGGCGGCGCGGGAGCGGGGCCATGGTGACGACGGTGACCGCGCGGCGCTGCAGGTCGCCGCCGGGCCGCCCAGAGGCCGCGTCGCCGTGCAGGAGGCTGCCGTACTGCACCGTGCCGTCCGGGTCGGTGCACAGGGCGCCAAGGCGCCGCTCGCCGCGCCAGCCGGCGTCCAGGCCGTACCAGGGCAGCCGGGCCGCGCGGAAGCCGTCGTGTCCGTCACGGGCGACGGGAAGGGGCACGGAGGCGGAAACAGGGCTCGGGTAGGAACGCGACTCCGCTTGGAGCGGGGTCTGCTGGGCCGGGCTGGTCAATCTCAACTCCGTGGATCGGTCACGTCGCGTCGGCGTCGTAGGGCGGACGCTCGCCCGCCGTGAGCGCGGTCTGCGTGCGGCGCGGGGCCGGGACTTCGTCGGCGGTGATACCGCGCAGGTCGCGGTTCAGGTCGTCGCGCAGCTCGCGCAGTTCGGTACCCTCGCCGAGCAGGTTGTTGCGGATGAAGGACTTCGGGTTCAGGTCGTCGAGCTTCAGGTCCCCGAACTCGGGGCCGAGCTCGTTGCGCAGGTCCGCCCGGGCGTTCTCGCCGAAGGCCCGGATCTGGCGCAGGAACCGCGCGGCGCTCGCCGCGGCCTGCGGCAGCTTGTCCGGACCGAACAGGACGACCGCCATCCCGAGCAGCACGACTATTTCCAGCGGCGACAGATCGAAGAACATCTGGGTGCTCCGGCGTAGGCAGCGGTTGGTGCTCGGTCCGACGGACCAATGTCCACATTAACCGCCCGACCCGCCGGTCAGACAGAGGCTACGCCGGACCTTCCCGGAAAAAAGCTCGCAGATGACCAGCTTCCGGGCAATGGACGGGCGGTGGAGCGGCGGGGGCGGCGACAGGTCGCAGGATGACGATCGGACCGGCCGAGGAGGCCGGTCCGATGATCAGATCTCTGCATCCGGATGGTTCAGAGCCGGGGCGCGCGCTCGATCCAGCGCGGCGGCCCCGGCGGAGCCAGAGAAGCCGGCTGCCCTAGCGGGCAGTCGGGAAACCGTGGCCGAGGAAGGACGGCTCGGCCAGCGGCACGGTGCTGCGGCCGCGCGGGAGTCGGGTGCGGTTCATCGCTCCGGAGTCGCCGAGGCCCGGCTCGCGCAGCGGCTCGTCCGGCAGTTCGACGATCGGGCGCAGGCCGACCGCGAACTCGGGCAGGAATGCGGAGGAACGGCCGAGGAACCCGCCGACCTGCGGCGGAGAACCGGCCGGCGGCTCGGGCGGCCGCTCGGTGTGCGGGATCTGGAACAGCGCGGCCATCAGCCGGGCCGAGGGCTCCGGCATCGCCATCGCGTCGAGCTGGCTCTTGAGCGTGCGCTCCGACTCGACCAGGGTGCGGCACTGCGCGCAACAGGCCAGGTGCGCCAGCGCCCGGTCGCGGTCGTCGTGGGCGAGCTCGCCGTCGACGAGCGCGCCGAGGCGCGCGCCGAGGTGTTCGCTGAACCGGCCCATCACAGCTTTCCCTTCCCGCCGCTCGTGCGTTCCGCGTCGTCTCCGATGGTTTCCAGCGGCGGCAACTCGTCCGTCGACGCGGCGCCAGGGGCGCGGTGCGCCAGCGCGGTACGCAGTTGGCTGCGTCCCCGGTGGATCCGGGACCGGACGGTGCCCAGCTTCACGCCGAGCGTCGCCGCGATCTCCTCGTAGGACAGGCCCTCGATGTCGCAGAGCACCACCGCGGCCCGGAACTCCGGGGCCAGCTCGGCCAGCGCGCGCTCGATGTCGGCGTCGAGGTGGTTGTCGAAGTAGGCCTGCGCGGGCGTCGGCTCCCGGCCGGCCAGCCGGTCCGCCGCGTCGTCGGCCAGTCCCTCGAAGCGGATCTTGGCCTTGCGCCGCACCGAGTCGAGGAACAGGTTGGTGGTGATCCGGTGCAGCCAGCCCTCGAAGGTGCCGGGGGTGTAGCTGCTGAGAGACCGGAAGACCCGGACGAACACTTCCTGGGTCAGGTCCTCGGCGTCGTGCCGGTCTCCGGTGAGCCGGTAGGCCAGCCGGTAGACGCGGGCCGAGTGGGTCCGCACGACCTCGTCCCAGGAGGGAGGCGTCCACTCCGCTCCGCCCGGCGCACCGGCCGGGAAGGAGTCGAAACCCGCCTCGCCATAGTCACTGCCGCCCCCGAGTGCCACGGCACTACCTCCTCGTCGTCCGAGTACCGCTGCAGTAACCATAGCTTCCCTCTACGACGAAATTGCTGAGAGCGGCCTGTGAACCTTGACAGAACTCGACTCAAGGTTGCTGAACCCGGTCTTCACCGACGCGCTCGCCTGTCATCCGGGGAACGCTCGGCCCCGGCACCCGAGTTCCCGGGTGCCGGGGCCGGACCGGCCGTACGGCCGCCGAAGGGGATGCGGATCGGGCCGGAGGAGGCCGCCTGAGCGGCCGCTAACCGACCACGTTCTTCAATGCGTCGCCGAGGGCGCCGGCCTCGTCCGGCGAGAGCTCGACGACGAGTCGGCCGCCGCCTTCGAGGGGCACCCGCATCACGATGCCGCGCCCCTCCTTGACCACTTCGAGCGGGCCGTCGCCCGTCCGCGGCTTCATCGCCGCCATGCTCGTTCCCCTTCCTCGTCGGGTGGCCAGCCGCAGGGCTTCGGGCGGCGGGCCGTCATACATCCGGACTGGGCCGGCTGGAGCTAGAGCAGGGCACGCGGACACCCTGACCGGAGCTCATTATCCCGCACGTCACCGGCCGTGGGAAAACACAACTTGAGAACAAGCTGGCCCCAAGCGTTACCGACGGGTAACTTATTGGCGTGAGCATAGACGCCGACAACACCCTGGAACCGGTCCGCTACGCGGTGGACGGAGCGGTCGCCACGATCACGCTGAACCGGCCCGACGCGATGAACGCGCTGGACGTGCCGACCAAGGAAGCCCTGCTCGCAGCGCTGCGCTCGGCCTCGGCCGACGACGGCGTGCGCGCCGTGGTGCTCACCGGGAGCGGCCGCGCGTTCTGCGTCGGACAGGATCTCAAGGAGCACGTGCAGAAACTGACCTCGGGCGAGCCGCCGCTGTCCACCGTGCGCGATCATTACAACCCGATCACGCTGGCCATCGCCGAGATGCCGAAGCCGACCATCGCGGCGCTCAACGGCGTGGCGGCCGGGGCCGGCGCGGCCTTCGCGTTCGCCTGCGACCTGCGGATCGCCGCCGAGACCGCCTCGTTCACGCTCGCGTTCGCCCAGATCGGGCTGTCCGCCGACTCCGGCGCGTCCTGGACGCTGCCGCGGCTGGTCGGCACCGCGAAGGCGATCGAGCTGCTGTACAACCCGCAGAAGATCGGGGTGCGCGAGGCCTCCAGCCTGGGCCTGATCAGCGAGATCGTGCCCGCCGACCGGCTGGCCGAGCACGTGGCGACGCTGGCCGCGCGGCTGGCCGCGGGGCCGACCGTCAGCTACGCGGCGCTCAAGGCCTCGGTGAACTTCGGGGCCTCGCACTCGCTGGCCGAGACGCTGGAGTTCGAGGACGCGATGCAGACCCGGTGCGGCGCGACCGCGGACCACCGCGAGGCGGTGGACGCCTTCCTGGCCAAGCGGGCCGCGGACTTCCGCGGCAAATAGGCGGCGACGAGCAGACACCGCCGAACAGGTGGCCGGGACTGTGCGCGAAAGGGCGACAAAGAGCGGCTGTTCGGGCGAAGCGGCCCGGCGGGCCGGCTCCCCGGACGGTCCGCTCAGGCCAGATCGGGCAGGCCGCGGAAGTCGATGTAGGCCCGGTGCGCGAGGCGGACCGTCTCACGCAGGAACGGGCGCTTGCCCTCGGCGTACGCGGCCGGGTCGTCCCGGAACTCGCGGGCGAGCCGGCGCTTGAGGTCGGCGTACTGCTCGCGGCGTTCCGCGTGGTTCGCCAGGTACTCGACGAGCAGCCGCTGGTCGTATTCGAGGACGCCGCCGGACCGGCAGACGTAGACGTGCACCTCGCAGCGCGGCGCGTGCGACGGAAGCACCCCCGGCTGGGCCACGAACACCCGCCGGTCGGCCTCGCGCACCCAGAGGGCGAAGCCGAGGTCCTCCAGCGCGCCGCGGTACTCCTCCTCGGCCTCGGGTTCGGACACCGAGACCTGCAGGTCGAGATGCGGCCGGCCGGGCAGGCCGGGCACCGCGGTGGAGCCGATGTGGTCCACCCGGACCGCGTAGCCGCCAAGGGCTCCGCGCACCAGGTCCGCACACACAGCGAAACGATCGGACCAGGCCCTGTCATAGGCCTTGATCTGTACCGGCGCCAGGTCGCCCACGGCGACGGCGATCTCTACTGCCATTCGCACACCTCCCGCCTGAGGTGAAGTCAGGAAACCGCGCATTGAGCGTGACGTCAAGATGTTACGCGGTAACGACCCTGAGTAATAAAACTATCACGGAATCACAACGTTCCGACCGGCGCGCGGCCCGATCTGCCAGCGCACCCCGGCGCGGAGCGGCGCGCGATCTTCGATTCCTGCGATCCGCGGCGGCCGTGAACTGGGGCGCGCCGGGATTCGACGTGTTATTCGACAGTGCCCTCGGCGGCGGTTTCCGCGGACTCGTCCGCCCCGGTTACCTCGGCTACACCGTTCTCGGCGGAGGGAACCTGCGCGAAATCCGGCAGGGGGCTCTCTTCCGATTCCGGCGCGCGCCCCTCGAGTTGCGCAATGCGCTGCTCCCGCAGCTCGATCTCGTGCGCGAGGCGGTCCAGGACGTCGTCCACCTCGTCCATCCGGTAGCCGCGCGCGCCGACCGAGAAGCGCACCCGGTCCACGTCGTCGCGGGCCAGCAGGCCCTCGTCCGGCAGCGCCAGGTCCGGCCGGTCCGGCACCGGCTCCGACATGTGGCCGCCGCCCCCTATCGCGAGCCAGCCCACGGCCGCGAGCAATGCGACGATCACCACCAGTTGGAGCCAGTACATCGCGCCCATCGCCTCGTTCCCTCGTCGGCGTGACTCTTTACTCACACGCGTGCCGCGTAGCCTGCCGCAGAGCATAGGGTACGGGTCCCGCAAAGACATGAAGGGGATTGCGAGATGGCCGAAGCCGGATTCAGGCTGGGCCGCCAGCGGTTCGGGGCGCGCGAAGCGGTCGTCATGGCGATCGTGAACCGCACGCCGGACTCGTTCTACGACAAGGGCGCGACCTATGCCGAGGACGCGGCCATGGACCGGATCGAGCAGGCGGTCGAGCAGGGCGCGCGGATCGTGGACATCGGCGGAGTCAAGGCCGGGCCGGGCGAGGAGGTGGACGCGGCGGAGGAGATCCGCCGGGTGGCCGCCTTCGTCGAGGCGGTGCGCGAACGCTTCCCGGACCTGGCGATCTCGGTGGACACCTGGCGGGCCGAGGTGGGCGAGGTGGTGTGCCGGGCCGGGGCGGACCTGCTCAACGACGCCTGGGGCGGCTACGACCCGGACCTGGCGCAGGTGGCCGCGAAACACGGCGTGGGCCTGGTCTGCATGCACACCGGCGGCGCCGCGCCCCGGACGCGTCCGCACCGGGTGGCGTACGCGGACGTGATGGCGGACGTACTGGCGCAGACGCTCGGCCTGGCGGAGCGGGCCGCCGCGCTCGGGGTGCCGCGCGAGTCGATCCTGGTGGATCCGGGGCACGACTTCGGCAAGAACACCCGGCACTCGCTGGAGGTCACCCGGCGGCTCGGCGAGCTGACCGCGACCGGCTGGCCGGTGCTGGTCTCGCTGTCCAACAAGGACTTCGTCGGCGAGACCCTGGACGTGCCGCTGCAGGACCGGCTGACCGGGACGCTGGCGGCCACGGCCGTGTGCGCCTGGCTGGGCGCGCGGATCTTCCGGGTGCACGAGGTGACGCAAACGCGCCAGGTGCTCGACATGGTGGCGTCGATCGCGGGGACCCGGGAGCCGGCGGTCTCGCGGCGCGGGCTGGCGTGAGCGGCGGACGCGGGCCGGGGGCCGACCGGGCCGCGTGAAAGACTGGGCCCGTGGAGGCGGCGGAGGCGGATATCAAGGCGCTGTTGGCGACGGACCGGGCGCTGGTCTGGCATCCGTACGGGGCGATGCCCGGCACGCCCGAGCCGCTGCTGGTGACCGGCGCGTCCGGGGTGCGGCTGGAGGTCGCGCTGCCGGACGGGACGCGGACCGAACTGGTCGACGGAATGTCGTCCTGGTGGGCGGCAATTCACGGCTACCGGCACCCGGTGCTCGACGAGGCGATGCGCGGCCAGCTCGGGCGGATGGCGCACGTGATGTTCGGCGGGCTTACTCACGCGCCGGCGATCGAGGTCGCGGCGAGGCTGGTCGAGCTGACGCCAGAGCCGCTGCGGCACGTGTTCCTGGCCGACTCGGGCTCGGTCTCGGTCGAGGTCGCGATCAAGATGTGCCTGCAGTACTGGCAGTCGGTCGGCCGACCGGGCAAGCGCCGCCTGCTGACCTGGCGCGGGGGCTACCACGGCGACACGTTCCACCCGATGTCGGTGTGCGACCCAGAGGGCGGCATGCACAGCCTGTGGCGCGGTGTGCTGCCTGAGCAGGTGTTCGCGCAGGAACCGCCGGATGGGTACGAAACCGAGCCGTCGGCTGCGTATATCGCGCATTTGGCGGATCTGATGGAGCGTCACGGGGACGAGCTCGCGGCGGTAATTGTCGAGCCGGTGGTGCAGGGCGCGGGCGGGATGCGCTTCCACTCCCCCGGCTACCTGAGCGCGTTGCGCGAACTGTGCGACGCGCACGACGTGCTACTCGTGTTCGACGAGATCGCCACCGGATTCGGGCGCACCGGCAGGTTGTTCGCGGCCGAGCACGCCGGGGTTTCGCCGGACGTGATGTGCGTGGGCAAGGCGCTGACCGGCGGGTACATGACCATGGCGGCGGCCTTGTGCACCAGCCGTGTGGCCGAGGGGATCAGCCGCGGCGAGGTGCCGATCCTCGCGCACGGGCCGACCTTCATGGGCAATCCGCTGTCCGCCGCGGTGGCCCTGGCCTCGATCAACCTGCTGCTCGATCCCGCGGCGCGCGGCGGGGTCGCCTGGCAGGTGGACGTGGCCCGGATCGAGGCAGGGCTGCGCGCCGGGCTGGCCGGTGGACGTGAACTGCCGGGGGTGAAGGACGTGCGGGTGCTCGGCGCGATCGGCGTCGTGCAGCTCGACCGGCCGGTGGACGTGGTGGCGGCGACGGACGCGGCCGTACGGCGGGGCGTGTGGCTCAGGCCGTTCCGGGACCTGATCTACACGATGCCGCCGTACGTGACCGGGGACGAGGACGTGGCCGCGATCTGCGCAGCGGTACTGGCGGCAGCGAGCGCATCCACGACAGCTATAACTGCCACTGCAGCTGCGACCTGATGACGTGTCAGTTACCGCGTCCTCCTGAAACGGACACGGGTGATGTCCCCCTCAGTCCTCGCCTGCCCGCTCCGCCGCGACCTTCTCGGCGAAGGCCGCCGACTCGTCCGCGACCCGGTGGCCGTTCGCGCCGTTGATCACCGCGACCGCCTCGACCGGGGAGTCGGTCAGCGTGAACAGCGCCAGGTCCGCCTCGGAGGCCTTGCCCTGTCCGACCATCGTCTCGCGCAGCCAGTCCACCAGGCCGGACCAGTAGGCGGTGCCGAGCAGCACGATCGGGAACGAGGTGACCTTGCGGGTCTGCACCAGGGTCAGCGCCTCGAACAGCTCGTCCATGGTGCCGAAGCCGCCGGGCAGCACCACGAAGCCCTGGGCGTACTTCACGAACATGGTCTTGCGGGCGAAGAAGTAGCGGAAGTTCACCCCGAGGTCCACGTACTCGTTCAGGCCCTGCTCGAAGGGCAGCTCGATACCCAGCCCGACCGAGGTGCCGCCGCCCTTGACCGCGCCCTGGTTCGCCGAGGCCATCGTGCCCGGACCGCCGCCGGTGATCACCGCGTAGCCCGCCTCGGCCAGCAGTCGGCCGACCTCCACCCCCTGCTTGTACTCGGCCGAGTCCGGCTTGGTGCGGGCGGAGCCGAAGACGGCCACCGCCCGGCCGAGCTCTGCCAGCGCGCCGAAGCCCTCGACGAACTCGGCGGTGATCCGGTGTACCCGCCACGGATCCGAGTGCAGCCACTCCGAGGAGCCGCGCGAATCAAGCAGCCGCTGGTCGGTGGTGGACTCCTGGACCTGCCCGCGCCGCAGAACCACCGGTCCGCGGAAACGTACCCCGTTCGGCCGCTTCTCCTGCGGCTCCATCTCGTCTGTCACCCTTGCCACGGTACCCCCGACCGGGGCGCGGCCCGGGGAACCGCGCGTCAAGCGCTCGTGAACGGGTGCCGAGCGTCGGCCCTCAACCCGTCAGCCCTGTCCGCCGAGCAGCGGCGGGGCGGCGGCCAGCGCGGAGTTCTGCGCCACGCCCAGGTGCCGGCTCAGCCAGCCGAAGGCCGCGGGCTCGACGGCCTTCCACACCCCGACGTTGTGTCCGCCGCGCGCCGCGATCAGCTGCTCCACCACGGTGGGCGACTTGGCCGCCCTGCTCATCGCGGCGGCCTCGGAGGCGGTCGAGCCGTCCTGCAGCGTGCCGGTCAGCAGCAGGGCGACCGGCGGCGCGGGCCGGTGCTGGAGCAGCCAGAGCGGACTGTTCTGGTAGTAGGCGGTGCTGCCCGGCACGAGCAGGTCGCCGTCCGGGTGGTCGTCGCCGCTCATCGAGACCCCGGCGGCGTAGTCGCCCGGGTACTGCAGCGCCAGCTTGGACGCGCACAGCCCGCCCTCGGAGTAGCCCATCATTCCCCAGCCGGCGCGGTCGGTCTCGGTCCGGAAAGAACTGATGATCAGGTTGCGCACGTCCTGGGTGAGCCAGGTGGCCACCTGCGGGCCGTGCGGGATGTTCGAGCAGTCCGGGTTGTGCGGCGGGTCGACGTTGATCTGCGCCGAGACCAGGATCGCCGGGTGGGCCGAACCCGCGTCGATCTGCGCCTGCAGGATGGCCGGCCCGTTGAGGGCGTGGAACCAGGCGGAGGGCGAGCCGGGATTCCCGGAGAACAGCTGGATCACCGGGAACTCGACGTGCTCGTAAGGCTTCTGACCGTACTGGGCCGGCAGCCACACGAACACGTCACCGGTGATCTTCGACTCGGGCCCGGTGATCGCGGCGGTGTATTGGGAGGACCCGTGGCCGCTGGTGTGGAAGAGCTTGAAGTTCGGCAGCGGACGGTCCGCGGTCGGCTTGTCCGCGGACCTGGCCCCCACGCTCACCGCGACCGGGTTGCCCGCCTGGATCCGGCCGAGCGAGCCGTCCTGGCCGAGCAGGTCGGACCAGGAGGTGTAGAGCTGGAAGGAGTTGTTGATCAGCAGCGCGGCGAGCAGCACCGCGGTGCCCTGGCACAGCGCGATCAGGCCGAGCCGCTGCGCGTGCCGCACCGGGCGCGGACCACGCAGCCGATTCCACAGCAGGATCGTGGCGATGGGCAGCACGATGACCACACCCGTCACCGTGCCCGCGAACAGCCTGCTGGTCAGTTCCATGATCCCTTTGCCCGATTCCGCCCGCCGTACCGCAGCACCCGCCCGCGCCCCGCATCGCACGGCGTTGTTGTTCTCTGCGGTTTCTACCCCTGATCGACGCCGGAACCGAGCTTCAGGTTGCCTTCAGGCCCGGGATTCACCCGGACCGCGCTATGGACTCCACCATCGGCTGCACTGCCGACTGCGCTGTACTACTGGCTGTACTACTGACTGCGCTGACTGCACTGACTGCACTGACTGCACTGTGGACCGTACTTGCGTACGGACAGCGGACGGGCCGGTTGCGAGGCGTCAGCCGGCCAGGCCGAGCCAGCCGAGCAGCATCCGCTCGGCCTCCCGGATATTGGCCAGCGAGACGTGCTCGTCGCGGGTGTGCGCCAGGTTCGGGTCGCCGGGGCCGTAGTTGACCGCCGGGATGCCGAGCCCGGCCAGGCGGGCCACGTCGGTCCAGCCGAACTTGGCCCGCGGCGGGGTGTCGAACAGCGCGGCGAAGCTCGCCGCGGCGGGCAGGCTCAGGCCCGGCCGCCCCGCCGGGGCGCTGTCGGTGATCTCGACGTCGTAGCCCTCGAAGACGGCCCGGACGTGCTCGGCGGCCTCGGCCTCGGAGCGGTCCGGGGCGAAGCGGTAGTTGACCACGACGCTGCACTCGTCCGGGATCACATTGCCCGCGACCCCGCCGCTGATGCCGACCGCGTTGAGACCCTCGCGGTAGTGCAGGCCCTCGACCTCGACCTGGCGTGCCTCGTACTGCGCCAGCCGGTTCAGGATCGGCGCGGCGTGGTGGATCGCGTTGTCACCGAGCCAGGACCGCGCGCTGTGGGAGCGGACGCCCGACACCGTGATCCGGGCGCGCATCGTGCCCTGGCAGCCGCCCTCGACCACACCGTCGGTCGGCTCCAGCAGGATCCCGAAGTCTGCGGCCAGCCAGTCCGGGTGCGCGCGGGCGATGTGGCCGAGGCCGTTGCGGGCGGCCTCGATCTCCTCGCAGTCGTAGAACACGAAGGTGAGGTCGTGCTCGGGCTCGGGGCCGTCGGCCGCGCCGACCGCCGCGGCGACCTTGAGCTGCACGGCGACGCCGCTCTTCATGTCCGAGGTACCGCAGCCGTAGAGGACGTCGCCCTCCAGCTTGGACGGGACGTTGTCGGCGATCGGGACCGTGTCGATGTGCCCGGCCAGCAGGATGCGCTTCTCCCGGCCGAAGGAGGTGCGCGCGACCAGGTTCTCGCCGTGCCGGTCCACGGTCAGCCGGGGCAGCCCGCGCAGCGCCCGCTCGATCGCGTCGGCCAGCGGCTTCTCCCCGCCGCTGACCGACGGGGTGTCGATCAGCGCTACGGTCAGCGCTCCGACGTCGGCCGAGAGATCGAGGTCGAGGCCGAGCATCAGGCGCTCACCCCGTGGTCCCGCAGGATGTCGTTGAGCTGGAGCTTGTCGTGCCCGCCGCCCTCGCCCAGCCGCTTGAGCACGAGAATGCAGGGCATGCCGAAGTCGCCGCCGGGGAAGGACTTGGTCCTGGTCGAGGAGACGCACACGGACCACGCCGGAGCCTCGCCCCGGGGCAGTTCCTCACCGGTCTCCGCATCGAAGACGTGCGTGGTCTTCGTCAGGATGGTGCCCGCGCCGAGCTTCGCGCCCTTACGCACCCGCGCCCCGTCCACCACCATCGACCGCGAGCCGACGAAGGCGTCGTCCTCGATCACGACCGGAATCGCGTTCGGCGGCTCGAGCACCCCGCCCAGGCCGACCCCACCGGACAGGTGCACGTTCTTGCCGACCTGGGCACAGGAGCCGACGGTGGCCCAGGTGTCCACCATGGAGCCGGTGTCCACGTAGCCGCCGATGTTCACGAAGGACGGCATCAGCACCACCCCGGGGGCCTGGTAGCTGCCCCAGCGGGCGATCGCCCCGGGCACCACGCGCACCCCGGGGAAGCTCTTCTTCAGCGGCATCCGGTCGTGCTGGTAGAACTCGCCGACGGCCGACTCGTTCATCTCGAGCAGCTTGAACGTCAGCAGGATGGCGCGCTTGGCCCGCTCGTCCACGACCACCTCGTCCGTGCCCGCGTCGACGAAGGCGACCCGGGCCGCGCCGGAGTCGAGCAGGTCCACCGCCTCGACGACCAGTTTGCGGGCGTCGGCGTCGGCCGGGGTCAGCTCGGTGCGCCGCTCCCACAGTTCGTCGATCACGGCGGGCAGCGGGCTGGCGTAGGTCTGCGTCATGGTTCCAAGACTAATGCGGAGCCGTGACAGGACCCCGACCTGGCTCCCGCGCCGATCGCGTACGGTACGGAAGACAAAGGAGACATCCGCCCGCGACGAGGGAGCGACGTGCCGCGCACCGCCCAGTCCACGCACCCCAGCCAGGCCGACGCCGACAAGAGCGGCGGCGGCTGGATCAAGGCTCTGGTAGTGCTGCTGGTGATCGGCGGGCTGGTCGCGGGCGGGGCGATCTGGGCACTGAACAAGCTAGGCGATCTGTCACTCTTCCGGACCTCGGGCTGCACGGCGAGTTCGTCCACGGGCAGCATGAGCCTGGACCTGGAGCAGGCGAAGGACGCCGCCACGATCGCGGCGGTGGGGCAGTCGCTGAACGTGCCGACCTTCGGCATCGAGGTGGCCGAGGCCACCGCGCGGCAGGAGTCGAAGCTGCACAACCTGAGCTACGGCGACCGGGACTCGGTCGGGCTGTTCCAGCAGCGTCCGTCGCAGGGCTGGGGCACCACGGCGCAGATCATGGACCCGGTGTACTCGAGCACGAAGTTCTACCAGGCGCTGGTCAGGGTCACCGGCTGGCAGCAGCTGACGCTCACTCAGGCAGCCCAGAAGGTACAGCAGTCCGGCACCCCGGACGCCTACGCGCAGTGGGAGCAGTTCGCCACCGTCATCACCGCCGTGTTCACCGGCTCGGCCGGCGCGGGCCTCGGCTGCACCCTGGACGGTCCGACCTTCACCGCGCAGAGCAAGGGTTCGGCGGTGCTCACCGCGCGCGGACAGACCGTGCTGGACGACATGCGCACGCAGTTCGGGTCCGCGAACGTCGGGAAGATCACCGGCATCGGGTCAGACGGGCTGTCCTTCGACGTGGCCGCGGCGAGTTCGCTGTCCGGCACCGCGGCGACCACCCGGGCGTGGGCGTACGCGAACTGGTCGGCGGCTCAGGCGGAGACCCTCGGCATCGCGCAGGTCTCGTTCGGCGGGAAGACCTGGACGGCCTCGGACGGGGGGTCCGGGTGGAAATCGGATTCCGCCGCGACCGCCAATAGCAGCAGCGTGCATATCTCCATGGTGAGCGGCGGCTAATTCACCGAATCGAGTGAATAGCGGGGAGTGAATTCCCCGATAGTTATCGTTTCGTTACCATACTGGGCCGCAACTTCAGTGGGCTCCGCATCGATGAGCAGGGTAGTAATACCCGCCATTTCGACAACGGTTCATCGGACGTGGCCGGGGCCGCGGGCGACTGTGTCCCGCGCGGCGGCAGCCCGGCTGCGCTGCACCGCCGCGCGGCCTGTGCCGCCGCCCCGGGCGGGTCCGATGGGCGCGGATGACCCAAGGAGCACCATGAGCAACCCGAACGCCCGCAAGGGCCGCCACGCCGCCCCCGGCCGGCCGGCCGGACGCCGCCTGGCCACCGCGGCCGCGGTCCTGGCCGCCGGCGCCGTGCCGCTGGCCGCCGCGGGCTCGGCGATGGCCGCCACGACCCCGCAGGCCGACCTGCCGACGCTGGGCCTGCCGAACATGGCCCTGCCGCTCGGCCTGCCGGACTCGATCGACCCGCTGGCCGCGGGCCTGCCGGTGGTCCAGGACCTGCCGCTGAACGACACCGTGAGCGGCCTGATGCCCCCGGTCGGCGAGCTCACCCAGGTCGGCAACCTCGGCGTACTGCCGGTCCAGGGTCCGGCAGTGGACGGCCTGGTGCGCTCGGCCGGGCTCCAGACCGGGCCGGGCGTGGCGGGGCAGGCACGGGCCGTCGACAACGGCGCGCTGGCCGCCGTCTCGAACCGCGCGCTGACCGACGGGGCCACGCGTACCGCCGGGCGGCTGACCTCCGCACTGCCGCTGGCCAACCTGGTGCCGCAGCTCGCCTCGACCGCGGGCGGCCCGATGCAGCTGGCCCCGAACGTCCTGAGCGAGGGCGCGCTGGGCACGCTGACCGGCGGCGTCGCACCGCAGGCGAGCGACCTGGCCGGCGGCCTGGTCGGCCAGACCTCGCCGCTGGTGGCGCAGCTGCACCACACCGGAGTGCCGACTGTCGGCGACCTGACCACGCAGCTGAGCGGGACCCAGCTGCCGGTGGTCGGCACCGTCGGCAGCCTGACCGGGACGCTGCCGGTGACCACCGTGCTCGGCAACAGCAGCCCGGTGACCGGCACGCTGCAGAACCTCAGCGGGCTCTGAGCCGACCGGCGCGCGGCGGGGACTGCCACGCCCGCCCGCCCGCCAACGTTCTGAACACGCCAAACGGCTCGGAAATGCCAGTTGTCCAATGTGCGGACTTCGAATCAGCCACGCCGTCCTTTACCCAAACGTTACCCAGTGGAGCCGAAACCTCCGCAGTCTTCGGCTCGTAATTCCCAGTGACGACGAACCCCCGGTCCGGAAATCGCGGCGGGGCCGTCATCCACCCGGGCCGTAGGCCCACTCTGGTGCGGGGCGCGCGCCGTATCGCCCCCGGACCGAACAGTCCACAAGGAAATGAGAGACACAGATGAGCCACGCCGGGCGTCGAATCGCCTCCACCGTCGCGGCCGCCGCCGCCGTCGCCCTGCCGGTCGCAGCCGCCGGGTCCGCGTACGCGGACACCCTGCCGCTGGTCGGCTCGCTTCCGGTGGTCGGCAACCTGGCCGACAGTGCCACCAGCGGCGGCATCACGCAGGCGCTGCCTATCTCCGGCCTGCCGGTGGTCGGCAGCCTCGCCGGCTCGGACGGCGGCTCGCCGCTGAGCAGCCTGCCGCTGGTCGGCGGACTGGCCCAGGGCGGCTCGCCGCTCAGCAGCCTGTCGAACGTCGCCAGCCTGACCGGCAACGGCGGGTCCTCCCCGCTCAGCAGCCTGCCGATGGTCGGCGGCCTGACCAACTCGCTGGGCAAGGGCGGCCTGCCGGTCGTCGGCAACCTGCCCGTGGTCGGCAGCCTGGCCGGCCTGGGCTCGGCCGCGGCCCAGGGCGGTTCGGTCAACGCCCCGTCCGCCGCGCAGTCGGTGCCGATGCAGTCCGCGCAGCGCGAGGCCGCCGCCGCGGTCGCTCAGGCCCCGGCCGCCGCCGAGCAGGCCGCCTCGGCCTCGCAGCCGACCACCGACGCGCAGCACCTGACCACTCACTACCTGGGCAAGCACAAGAAGGCCTGACCCGGCGTCAGTGACACAGCGGCGGCCCGCCGACTCCACGCACGGAGTCGGCGGGCCGCTGGTCGTTCAAGGGGCGGGGACGGGCAGACGGACATCACACGTCTCCCGCTCAGAGAGACGATCTCGACCTCGGTCCGATTATCTGAATAGGTAATCAGACTTATGAGAGGAGGCCCGGACGTCACACATGTCTCGCTGAAACGGACGGGCCCGCCGGGACATCACACCTGTCTCGCTCAGACGGACGAGTCAGCCGGGACATCACACCTGTCCGTTTCAGACGGACGAGTCTGAGCAGCTTAGGCAGCCAGGCGGGCGGCTGCTGCGGCGACGCGCTCATCCGTCGCGGTGAGTGCGATGCGGACGTGGTGCTCGCCGCCTTGCCCGTAGAACTCGCCGGGTGCGGCGAGGATGCCTAGGTCGGCCAGGTACGCCAGCGTGTCCCAGCACGGTTCCGGCGCTCCGTCCACGGTGCGGGACGCCCACAGGTACAGGCCCGCCTCGGAGTGGTCGATCCGGAATCCCGCATCCTCCAGCGCGGTACGCAGCACCGTGCGACGGGAGCGGTAACGCTCCTTCTGCGCAGCCGCATGCTCGTCGTCGTCGAGGGCCGCCGCAGTCGCGGCCTGTATCGGACCGGGCATCATCATCCCGGCGTGCTTGCGCACCTCGAGCAGTTCTGCGACCACGGCCGGGTCTCCGGCCAGGAACGCCGATCGGTATCCGGCCAGGTTCGAGCGCTTGGACAGCGAGTGCACGGCGAGCAGTCCCTCGTACGAATCGCCGCACACGTCCGGGTGCAGGACCGACACCGGGTCGGTGCCCTCCCAGCCGAGCGTGATGTAGCACTCGTCCGAGACCACCAGCACGCCCCGCTCCCGCGCCCAGGCGACGATCTCACGCAGCGTCGCGGCAGGGAGGACCCGACCGTGCGGGTTCCCCGGGGAGTTCAGCCAGAGCAACCGCAGGTTTTCGGGCGCCTCGCCGCCGTCCGCCCAGCCATCGATCAAGTCGAGGTCGGAGACAGGGACCGGGGTCGCGCCGGACAGCAGCGCGCCGATCTCATACGTCGGGTACGCCGGGGTGGGGTAGCCAACCGTGTCGCCCGCGCCCAGGCCGAGTTGCGCGGGCAGGCCCGCGACGAGTTCCTTGGAGCCGATCAGCGGCAGCACGGAGACCGGGTCGACCCCCGTCGCGCCCAACGTGCGCCGCATCCAGTCGCATGCCGCCTCGCGCAAGCGGGCGGTGCCGTGCGTCGTGGGGTATCCCGGGGAGTCAGCGGCGGCGGACAGGGCCCGCCGCACGCTCTCCGGCGTCGGATCGACCGGCGTGCCGACGGAGAGATCCACCCGCCCGCCGGCATGGGCGTCCGCCTTCGCCGCGTACGGCTTGAGGCGGTCCCAGGGGAACTGGGGCAGACGGGTGGAGACGTTCGGCATCGGTTCCGCTCTCAGTGGCCTTCGCCCTGCGGCGGGATCGCCTGGATCACCGGGTGGTCCTTGGGGATCATCCCGAGCTTCGACGCGCCGCCGGGCGAGCCGAGGTCCTCGAAGAACTCGACGTTCGCCTTGTAGAAGTCCTTCCACTGCTCCGGGGTGTCGTCCTCGTAGAAGATCGCCTCGACCGGGCAGACCGGCTCGCACGCGCCGCAGTCCACACACTCGTCCGGGTGGATGTACAGCGAGCGCTCGCCTTCGTAGATACAGTCGACCGGGCACTCCTCGATGCAGGCCTTGTCCTTGACATCCACACAGGGCTGCGCGATGACGTAGGTCACGTCCGGGTCCTCCTGGCCTCGGGTCGGGTCGCGATTCCCCGACCCCTCGTCAATCGATACTGTATTTCTTGCTGCACATTCGCTGCTGCGCACGGCCGGTGAGCGGTGACGCCCACCTAGTATCGCGCCTGGCGGAGCTAGAACGCACAAAGGGACGCTCAGTGGACGGTACATCACCGGAAGGCCCCGTCCGCGTGGGTGTGCGGGATGTGGGATCACGGGTCGTGCTGCGTTACCGGCTGGCCCCGCATGATCACGGTCCGTTCGGCGAAAGTCTGAGCGACGTGGTCGGTGAGCTGCTGGAATGGACCGAGGGTGCGGACGGCCGCGCGGTGGTCCGGCGCAGATCCGGCGAAGAGGTGTCGGTCGCGCTCGACCGGCTCGTCACGGGCAAGGTGATCTCGGTTACTGCTACCCGTACTCGTGCTCCTGCTGCTACTCCTACCGCTACTGCGCCGCCGGGGCGTAACCCGCGGCGCTCAGCCGATTGAGCACGGCCCGTGCGTGATCGGGGCCGCGCGTCTCCAGGGTGATCGCTACCTCGACCTCGCCCAGGCCGAGTCCGGACGAGGTCCGGCCGTGCTCGACGTCCACGACGTTGACGTCTACCGCAGCCAGCTCGTTGAGCAGTTGGGCCAGCGCGCCCGGACGGTCGGTCAGCCGCATCCGCAGTGACAGGAACCGGCCGGCCGCGGCGAGTCCGTACCGTATCAAGCGCATCAGGAGCAGCGGGTCGACGTTGCCGCCGGACAGGATGGCGACGATCGGGGTTTCGAAGGTCGGGGTTTCGAAGGCCGGAGTTTCCGAGGCCGGGGCTTTCAGGAGCGCCGCAACGCCCACCGCGCCGGCCGGCTCGACCACCAGCTTGTTGCGTTCCAGCAGGAGCAGCAGGGCCTGCGAGATCGACTCCTCGGAGACCGTGAGCACCGGCGCGCCGAGCCGGTGGATGATCTCGAACGGCACGTCGCCGGGACAGCCGACCGCGATCCCGTCGGCCATGGTCGCCATCGCGGCGAGCCGGGTCGGCTCCCCCGCAGCAAGCGAAGGCGGATACGCGGCGGCGGTCGCCGCCTGCACGCCGATGACCCGCACGTCCGGACGCAGCGCGCGTAGGACGGTGGCCACCCCGGCCAGCAGGCCGCCCCCGCCCGTGCCCACCAGCACCGTCTTGACCTGCGGACACTGCTCCAGGATCTCCAGGGCGACGGTGCCCTGTCCGGCGATGATGTCCGGGTGGTCGAAGGGGTGGATGAACGCGGCCCCGGTCTCCTCGGCGAAGGCGCGCGCGGCGACCAGCGCCTCGTCGACTGTCGTCCCGGCGAACCTGACCCGTGCGCCGTACGACTCGGTGGCGGCGATCTTCGGCAGCGGCGCGCCCTCCGGCATGAACACCGTCGACTCGATGCCGTGCAGGGTCGCCGCGAGGGCGACGCCCTGCGCGTGGTTCCCGGCGCTCGCGGCCACCACGCCCCGGGCCCGCTCCTCGGGCGGCAGGTTGTGGATGCGCACGTACGCGCCGCGGATCTTGAAGGAGCCGGCCCGCTGCAGGTTCTCGCACTTGAACCAGACCTCGCCGCCGAGCTGCTCGGACAGCGGGCGCGACCAGGCCAGCGGAGTGGGGCGGACGATCTCGCCGAGCAGCTTGCGGGCGGCCAGCACGTCGTCGAGGGTCACCGCCGACGACGGCCCCGGGTCGGGCGCGCTCGCCGACTGATGCCCCGTCACCTGGGGTTTCCCGCCACGCGGCGAGGCGCCGCGCGCGCTCCGATCCCGATCAGTCGCCATGGCCTCAGGTTACGCGGATCGCGATCGGGTAACGATGGCGCGCTCCCCCGGAAAACTAGTTGCAGAGCGCAAGCAATAAAATATATAGTTGCACGGTACAAGCAAGTAATTCAGAACCCTCGCCTCCCCGACCCTTCCGCAAGAGGTCCCTCCATGCCGACAGACACCGTCGAGACTTCCCCACCGCCGAGCGCGACGTTGGCGGACGTGCACGGGCTGAACGACGCGCTGCGCGACATGATGATGCGGGCGAAGAAGCGGCACCGGAACCTGGAGCAGACCAGCGACCACGGCCGGATCGCCGTGCTCTTCGTGCTGGTGCGGCAGGGGCCGATGCGTGCCTCCGAGCTCGCCCGGGAGGTCACGCTCGACCTGTCCACGGTCAGCCGGCACCTGCGGATGCTGGAGGACGACGGCCTGGTCGCCAAGAGCGCGGACCCGGCCGACAAACGGGCGTTCCAGGTGGGGGCCACCGCACGGGGTGACGACTTCGTGGAGCAGTTCTGGACCAACCGCGCCGCCGAGATCCACGGGGCGCTGTCGTCGGCCGGCTGGACCGGCGACGACGTGCGCACGTTCACCGAACTACTCCACAAGTTCGTCCGCGACACCGAAGGATGCTTTAAATGAACGCACCCGCGACGACGGCGGACGACCGCCCCGTGATGTCGCACCGCCAGATCATGGTGGTCTTCAGCGGCCTGATGCTCGGCATGCTGCTGGCCGCCCTCGACCAGACGATCGTGTCCACCGCGCTGTGGACCATCGTGCAGAACCTCGACCCGGTCAACGGGCTGGCCCACCAGTCCTGGGTCGTCACGGCGTACCTGCTGGCCTCGACCGTGGTCACGCCGATCTACGGCAAGCTCGCGGACCTCTACGGCCCGAAGAAGATATTCATGTTCGCCATCGTCCTGTTCCTGATCGGCTCCGCGCTGTGCGGCATGTCGCAGAACATGGGCGAGCTGATCACCTTCCGCGCCGTGCAGGGCCTGGGCGGCGGCGGCCTGATGGCGCTGGTCTTCACGATCATCGGCTCGGTCGTCTCGCCCCGCGAGCGGGGCAAGTACACCGGCTACTTCAGCGGCGTGTTCATCCTCGCGATGGTGCTCGGCCCGCTGATCGGCGGCTTCTTCACCGACCGCGGCCACCTGTTCGGGATCGTCGGCTGGCGCTGGATCTTCTACGTGAACCTGCCGCTCGGGATCCTGGCGCTGATCGTCGTCTCGATCGTGCTGCACGTGCGCACCAACCAGATCAAGCGCAAGATCGACTACCTGGGCGCGGCGCTGGTCGCCGCCGGGGCCTCGGCGCTGCTGCTGGTCACCGAGTGGGGCGGCAAGAACTACGCATGGGGCTCGCCGACCATCATCGGCCTGATCACGGCGGGCGTGGCGCTGCTGGCCTTCTTCGTCTTCTGGGAGATGAAGGTCGCCACCGAGCCGATCATCCCGATGCACCTGTTCCGCAACTCGATCTTCACGGTCTCCAACATCATCGCCTTCACCCTCGGCAGCGCGCTGATGGGGACGCTGATCTACATCTCGCTGTACCTGCAGCTGGTGGTCGGCTACTCGCCGACGATGGCGGGCCTGGCGCTGCTGCCGATGATGCTCGGCGTCATGCCGGCCTCGATCATCGGCGGCCGGGTCATCTCCCGGATCGGCAAGTACCGGGCGTTCCCGATCGCCGGGTCCGCGCTCGCCACCGTCGGCATGGTCCTGATGTCCCGGCTGACCGTGCAGACCGGGGCGTTCGAGCGCGGCGTGTTCATGTTCGTGCTCGGCACGGGCCTCGGCCTGGTGATGCCGGTGCTGACCCTGGCCGTGCAGAACGCCCTGCCGCTCAAGGACATCGGCACCGGGACCTCCTCGAACCTGTTCTTCCGGAACATGGGCGGCTCCTTCGGCACCGCGGCCTTCGGGGCGGTCCTGACCAACCGGCTGAGCCACTACCTGACCGCCGAGCTCGGCTCGGGGGCGAGCGGCTTCACCTCCGGGGGCAGCGCCACCGGGATCAGCCGGGCCTCACTGGCCACGCAGCCCCCGGCCGTGCAGAGCGCCGTGCTGCACTCCTTCGTGCAGTCGATGTCGGTGGTCTTCCAGTTCGCGGCCGTGGTCATGGCGATCGGCTTCGTGTTCAGCCTGTTCCTCAAGCAGGTCACGCTGCGCACGTCGGGCGCGCCCGTGCCCGACGCGGCGGCCAAGGGCGCGACCGGCGAGGCCGCCGGGGACGAGGCCGAAGCCGCCAGCGACGCGGCGCCGGTCCTGCACTGAGCTGAACCGGGCGGGACACGCGCTCTCACCAGCGCGGTCCACCCCGGCGCGTGGGCGCACCAGGTCATCACTACGCTGGCCGGGTGCGCCCTCGTCGTGTTCTGCTGCCGACCGCGGTACTCGTCGCGGCATGGTTCGGGGCAGCATCGTTCGGGGTGGCTGCGACAGGGTCCGCAATGGAGCCCGCGGCGGCGGACGTACACACCGCAGCCAGCGCGCCGAGCGGACACGTCGTCGTCCTCGGCATCGACGGCCTGCAGTGGGGCGACGTGACCCAGGCGGGCATGCCGACGCTGTTCAACCTGGTCGGCCACAGCGATATCGCCTCGCTGGTCACGCGCACCCCGACCGGCAGCACCTGCCCGGCAGACGGCTGGCTCACACTCGGCACCGGCAGCCGTTCGACCAGCGGCAGCGTCATGCAGTACCCGACAGGCACCAGCACCGCGACCGCGCTGATCACCCAGCCCCGGCTGTACTGCACGCCGCTGCCGACCGTCCCGGCCAGCCCGGGTGCGTACGACATCCCGGACTTCTCCACGTACACGGACCCGAACAGCGCCTTCAGCTACAGCCCGGTCTTCGGCTCGCTCGCCGCGCCGGTCACGGCGGCGGGCGGCTGCGTCGCCGCCTCCGGCTCGGGCGCGCTGCTCGCAGCCGCCGACGCGAAGGGCCACGTCGCCGACTACCTGGGCGCTCCCGGCGAGCTGACCGGGACTCAGCTCTCCCAGTGCGCGCTGACGTTGGTGGACCTCGGCGGCATCGCCAACCTGCCGCCGCTCACCGCCCCGCTGAGGCCGACGCCGCTGACCGTGCGCACGTACCCGTACTCGCTGCTCGACTCCGAGGTCGGCGCGCTGCTCGCTCAACTGCCCGCCGACACCACCGTGGTGGTCGCCGGGCTCGCCGACTCGACCTTCACGCCGCAGCTGCACACGGTCCTGGTCCGCGGCACGACGGCCAACGGGACCGTGTTCGACGGGAAGCACCTGCTCTACGCCTCGTCGACGCGACACCCGGGCCTATTGCAGACCCTCGACCTGACCCCGTCGCTGCTGCGCTGGATCGGCCTGACGCCGCAACAGATCTCCGCCGCGGACAAGACCCCGTTCACCGGCGCGCTGATCGGGACGAAGGGCGGTGCGGCGGCCGACCCCGCCTCCGCGATCGTCGCCCAGGCGCAGCTGAACACCGCGAACCAGGTCTTCGCGCAGACCAACGGACGCTTCATCACATGGATGGCGCACGCGATCACCATCCTGGCCTGGAGCGCCGGAGTGATCTTCCTGGCGATCCGCTGGCTGCCGGAGCGCTACTCCCCCGGCCGTTTCGCGGGCCGCCGCCCGCTGCTGGGCCGCTGGCGCGGGGCGCTGCTGTGGGCGGTCGCGGTGTGGGCGACTCTGCTGGCGGCCATCGCGCCCGCCTCCTTCCTGGCCAACCTGACGCACTGGTCGGCCGCGGGCAGCCCCTCCGCGATGCTGTTCACGAGCATCGGCGTGATCAGCGTGCTGCTGGCCGCCGCCACCCTCGCCGCCTGCCGCTACGTCAGGGCGCTGCGCGGGCAGCCGCTGGCCCCGGCCGGGCTGCTCGGGCTGCTGACGCTGGCGATCATCGCGCTGGACGTGGCCACCGGCTCGCGACTGCAGGCCCAGACTCCGTTCGGATTGTCATACATCATTGCCGGGCGCTTCTACGGCATCGGCAACAGCGCGGTGGGCGTGTACTGCGCGGCCGCGATGATCGGGTCGGCCTGGCTGGCCTCGTTGCTGCTGCCGCGCCGGGGTCCGGGCGAGATCCCGCCGCACGAGTGGCCGCGCACATGGCGTGAGGCGGCCGAGGGCTGGCTGCGCCGCGCGACACCGGGCCGGCTCGGGCTGACCCGGCTGCCGCAGGCCACCCGGGCCGAGCGGCGCCGGGCGCTGCTCGCCGTCGGCGCGGTCGCCCTGGCGGCGGTGGCGGCCTGCGGCTATCCGTCCTGGGGTTCGAAATTCGGCGGCACCATCGCGATGGTGCCCGGATTCGTGCTGCTGCTGTTCCTGGTCGCCGGGCTGCGGATCACCTGGCGCAAGGTGCTGGTGGTCGCGGTGAGCGGGGTCGTGGTGGTCAGCGGCTTCGCGGCGGTCAACTACCTGCAGCCGGCCGGGCAGCGCTCGCACTTCGGCAACTTCGTCGCCTCGCTGTTCGACGGGACCTGGACCTCCACCATCCACCGGAAGATCCAGACCAACCTGTCGTCCATCAACAACGACTGGTTCAGCCACTACGTGCCGTGGATCCTGTTCTGGTCGCTGCTCGCGATCCTCGCGCCCCGGCTGATCGGCTCGCGCTCGCTGACCCTGGTCTACGCACGCGAGCCCTTCGTGCGCTGCGCGCTGTGGCTGGCGCTGATCACCGTCACGCTCGGCTGGTTCGTGGACGACTCCGGCATCCTGGTGCCCAAGATGGCGCTGTTCCTGGCGGTGCCGCTGGGGGTGCTCGCCACGACGCTGACGCTGCTGCCCGACGCTGTGTTTGGTGACGCTGTGTTAGGTGAAACCGAGTCAGCTGACACTGAGCTAACTGCCGCTGCCCCGGCCGCGGACGGCTCAGGCCCAGTCGAGGGGGGACCAGTAACTCTCGGGGTGGAAGATCAGGGCGGCGGCCCCGACCAGGCCGGACTCCTGACCTAGCGCGGCCGGCACCACCCGCACCGCGCGGGCGAACTCCAGGCCGATCCGCTCGCGCAGGGTGGCCTCCAGCGGGTCGAACAGCAGCGGCCCGGCCTGCGAGAGCCCGCCGCCGATCGCGACGACCTCCAGGTCGCACAGCACGGTCGCCGACGCGATGGCCAGGCCCAGCGCCCGGCCCGCCCGCTGCAGCGCCATCAGCGCGACCGGGTGCGAGCGGCGCGCGTCGTCCACCAGTTCCCGGCCGGTGCGCTGCGCGGGCGGCATCCCGGAGCGCCAGCCCTGCTCGGCCGCCCAGCCGGTCAGCCGGGGCCCGGAGGCGATGGCCTCGAGGCAGCCGATCGCGCCGCACGCGCACAGCGGCTCGTCGGCGTGCACGATCGCGTGGCCTATGTGCCCGGCGTTGCCGGTGTGCCCGTCGATCAGCCGGCCGCCCAGGATCAGCCCGCCGCCGACCCCGGTGGACACCACCATGCCGAGCATGTCCTGCGTGCTCTGGCCCGCGCCGCGCCAGTGCTCGGCGACGGCGAGGCAGACCGCGTCGTTGTGCACCCGGACCGGAACCCGCGGGAAGGCCTCGGCCAGCCGGGCCCGCAGCGGGAAGCCGCGCCAGGCCTCGATGTTGAGCGGCGAGACCTCGCCCTGCGGCCAACGCATCGGGCCGCCGCAGCCGACCCCGACCCCGGCGTACTCGGCCGGGTCGGTCTTCAGCTCGCCGATCAGCCCGGCCAGGACGCGGAAGATCAGCTCGCCGCCGTCCGGGATGCTCGGCTTCGGGGTGGCCGCGCGCAGGTACTCCAGCACCCGGCCCTCGCCGTCCACGACGCCGACGGCGAGCTTCGTGCCGCCGATGTCGACGGCCAGGGCGCGCTGCTGGGTCGGTTCCACGGGTAACTGTTCCCTCCGTCGTCGGACGGCGTCCCGACCGTCTGACCGGTGCCGTCTGTTGATCCGAACGCTACCCGAGCCGGACCCCGTCACACGCCCAGCGGGCCGCCCGGGACCTGCCTGGCGCCGCGGCGGCCGGCGCCGCGACCGGCTAGACGGTCCGCGCGTCCGGGTCGGCGAAGGCGAGCACAGAGGCGGTGTAGCCGTGCAGGTGGTTGCGGCCGCCGACCGGGCCGATCTCGCCCGCGCCGAAGAACCCGGAGACCGCGTTGGTGCCGAGCCCGGCGCGTACGGCGAGGATGTCGTGCCCCGCGCCGAGCGGCTGCGGGAACAGGTCCCCGGCGCGGCCGTTGCACGAGACCACCAGCGCGCCGCCGATGGTGTTGTAGCCGGGACGCTTGCGGCAGGCGGTCAGCACCGTGTCCAGCTCCCGGCCCGCGCTGGCCGCGTCGCGCAGCTGGAAGCGGACGGTGCGGCCGACCTCGATCACGTCCCCGACCGCGACCGCGTTGCGGTCCGGCTCGGTGCCGAGCACCCCGCGGATCAGGAAGTCGCCGCTCTCGTGCTGGTCGGCGTACTCGTCCATGGCCACGCCCAGGTGCAGCCCGGTCGAGACGGCCTCGCGCTCCGCCGGGTCGAGCGTCTCCAGGATCTCGCGCAGCTTGTCCAGCGCGGGCTGCCCGGCCAGGCCGAGCAGCAGGTTCCCGTCCGCGGCGGTGACCGTCATGGTCGGGCCGATCGGGCGGCAGCCCTGGCTGACCACTATAGCCGCGTCCACCGGCCCGCCGAGCATCACGCCGACCGCGCCCTCGGCGTAGGTGCCGCCGCCGCGGATCAGCCGGGCCGAGCCGCGGCCGGAGGGTCCGGGCACCAGGCCGCCGACGAAGGGCAGTCCGGGCAGCGCCTCGTTGGAGCGCTCCACGAAGCCGTCCGCCGGGAAGCTGAGCGGGTCGGCCAGCACCAGCACCACCCGGTCGTCCGGCCAGGGTTCGGGCAGCCCGCCGACCGCGATCGACTCGCCCTCCCGCTTGGCCCCGAGGTGGAAGGAGCGGATCCGCACCCCGGGCAGCCGTCCGGCCCAGACCGCCACGGCGGGCTCCCCGCCGAGCAGCGGCCCGACCGCCCGCGCGTCCCCCATCACCCCGGGGGTCAGCGCGCCGATCACGACGCAGCGCTCGTTGCCGGTGGCGTGCACCATCGAATGCACGCTGGCGGCCACCCGATCGGCCTCGTCCGGCTCGGTGACCCCGGCGAACACGGCGACCAGGTCCGGCGCGCCGTCCACGGTGGAAAGCGCTCCGTACGTGGCGCGTCGCGCGGCTCGCTCCACGTCGCCGTCCACCGCCAGGCCCTCTCCGAAACGCGACATGTGAACCATGATTCCATCCCCGGACGTGGTGGGGGGAACCGGCGACGACGCTCCTCGACACGCGCACTCCCACGGGACTTCACCGGACTGTCGGATGCAACGTGATCGAGGGATGTAGCGTCCTTATCCGCAACGAGCACCGCCAGTCCGGCGGGTCGGGAGCCGGTCGGGAACGAGGAGTACATGCACGACGCGGCACCGACGGGTTACGGCGAACCGGCGGGGTATGGACACGGCCGGCAGGTAGGTCTGCTCGTGAAGCTGCGGCTGGCGGCGCAGCACGTGCGCCTGTTGGCGTCGCGATGCATGACGAGCAGGTCGATGCAGCAGACCGCGCAGCGGGTCGGGATCGCGCTCGTGGTCGCCCTGCTCTGGCAGCTGACCTCGTGTTCGAGATCGCCCGCGCCCAACACGCCCGCGGATCCGCAGGGCCCGACCCACTCGTCCGGGCCCGCCACGGCCACCGGAGCGGCGTGGAGCCCGTCCGCAGCGGGTCACCTGCCCGGCTCAACCGGGGCCGGCGCCAACCCGGGCGGGACCGCGGCCGCCGTAACCGCCCCGCAGAGTTGGACCGCGCAAGCCGCCGCGCACCATTGCGCCGCGCCGCCCCTGATCGCACACCGCGGCCAGGGCGCGAGCATGGCCTCACTGCCGGAGAACACCTCGGCGGCCGAGCTGTCGGCGGCCCATCAGGGCGCGACGCTGCTCGACGTGGACGTGCGCTGGACCTCCGACGGCGTGCCGGTGGCGCTGCACGACCCGACGCTCAACCGCACCACCACCGGCTCCGGCCCGGTCTCCGCGATCACCGCCGCCCGGTTCGGCGCGCTGAGCCTGAAGTCGAACGACGGTCGGCACGTGCTCGGCAACCATCGCCCGGAGACCCTCGCCCAGTTGCTGGCCACGGCCAAGCGCACCGGGCTGCCGATCGTGGTCCAGATGGAGGCCGACCCGTTCAACGGCGGCGCGGGCCAGGCCGCGATCAACGCGCTGGCCCACGTCGTCACGGCCTCCGGATACAGCGGCAAGGTCGTGGTGGGCGGCTGGGCGGCCGACGACGTGCGCGCCTTCTCCATGGCGGAACCCGGCATCCGCACCGCCTTCATCCAGGAGTCCGGCAACCCGACCGCCGCCGCGATCAGGGCGACCGGCGCGCGCATCCTCTACATCGACTACGCGAAGCTGACCGCCGCCCAGGTCTCCGCCTGGCACGCCGGCGGCCTGGACGTGTGGGCGTGGACCCCTGCCTACCCCGACCAGTGGACCCGCCTACGCGCCCTCGGCGTGGACGCGATCGCGACCAACTGGCTCGCCGACTACACGCACTGGGCCCGCCCCTGCGCTGCTGCGCTGCCCTCGGTGTGAATCTGGCGCCGGGTGAGATTCACCCGGTGCCAGATTCACTCCGCGTGAGGCCGGCGGTATCGATCATTGGACGGCGCGGCGCCACCGAACCAGCCGCACGCCGTCACAGGTCACTGTGAAGGCGTGCAGCACCACCGTCATGAGCACCGCCTTGGTCCACGAGACCGAGATCCAGTACTTGAACAGCACCGTGTAGGCGATCCAGATCACGATCCAGAACGCCAGCAGGCCGGCGAACTTCATCCGGCTCCCGCGAAGCCATCGGAACGGCGGATAGTTCGGCTCGAAGGCGACGCCGCCCGTGCTGTGCTCTGACAAGGCCCACCCCATATCGGACATGCCGTCGGCTGAATCCAGCGTCCGGTCCGCCGCAGTCTAGACCGGAGCGTGTGCGGCTACGACAGGGGTCTGATGGCGCTGCCCAGAACGTGCGGGGCCGTCGGGCGCGGCACGAAGCCGGAGGCCGGGAAGCGGAACCGCTCCGGTTCGGCGAGTTCGAACCCTGCGGCGGCCACGGCCTGCTCGGTGCGGCGGGCGCAGCGGCAGCCCGCACCGATCAGCGGCCAGACCGTCGCGTCGAGGGCGCGCTGGGCGAGGGCGGCGGCCGGGCGGCGGGCACGCACGTGCTCCAGGAAGCGGAACTGTCCGCCGGGGCGCAGCACCCGGCGGATCTCGGCCAGCGCGGCCGGCTGGTCGTGCACCGAACACAGCGCGAGCGAGACGACCACGGCGTCGAACCCGGCGTCGGGAAGCGGCAGGTCCTCGACGACCCCGCCGACGAGCTTGATCTGCGGCCCGCCCGGCCCGTCAGGCTCCCACCGTTCCCGCAGCTCCCTCGCCACCTGCCTGGCCAGTTCACGCAGCCGCGGCTCCGGCTCGACTGCGACGACCCGGGTGACCTCGGCCGGATAGTGCGGGAAGTTCAGGCCGCTGCCCGGTCCGATCTCCGCGACCTCGCCGCGCAGCCCCTCGAGCAGCCTCACCCGGTACCGGGCGAAGCCGGAGCGGTCGTTCGCGGCGGCAGCCTTGGGGTACCACGAGGCGAACAGCGGATGCGCGCGCACCGGCTCCCGGCCACGCTCGGGGTCGGCGTCCCGACCGTCGCCGGGACGCGTCCGCGTCACTTCTTGATCCACACCTGGTAGGTCACCACACCGTAGGCCGTCTGCTCGGGAATGCTCGCCACCTTGCGGTACAGGCCTCCGGCGTACATGCCCGCCATGATCGAGTTGTCCACGTCCGGCGTGGTCGACTGGTCGAACGCGATGAGCTGGAAGTAGCCCTGCTGCGCGGCCGACTTGTACGCGGCGTTGCCGTTGAGCACCTGGCCGCTCAGGTCCACGTACGTGAAGGCGAAGGTGGAGGTGAACTGGCCGGGCTCGGCCTCGGTGTCGCCGCGCAGGTAGTAGATCGGGACCTCGTCGATCTCGACCAGGTAGTGCGCGTTCGGCTGCTGGTACTTCACGATGGTGCTGACCAGCGTGGTCGCGTTCGCCCAGCCCCGGAACATGATGTGCGACTGGGACATGCCGAACGCGAAGGCCAGCACGCCGATGCCGATACCCAGTTGCAGCCTGCCGAAATGCCGTCCGACCAGTCGGACCACCCCGTACCCGGCCAGCGGCGCGGCGAACAGCAGGCCGAAGCCGATGTGCTTCTGCAGGGCGACGTCCGTGTGGATGCGCAGCTGGTTGACCGGGGCGAGCAGCGCGGTGCCGAGCATCAGCGACGCCATCGCCGCACGGCTGAACAGGCTCAGCCGCGGCCCCGACACCGGATCGTCGGCCCGTGGCCGGAACACGTAGTAGAACGCCCCCAGGAGGGCCGCCGCGAAGACCGGGGCGCCCCACTTGGCGATCTCGGTCAGCAGCGTCTGGGTGGACGTGCCGCCCTGCGCGCGGTTGGTGGTGGTCTGCTCGATGCCGTGTACGTACGTCGGCCCGGCCAGCCGTAGCGCGCCGTACGCCATCGACGCGACCATCAACGTCAGCGAGACCGGGCGCACCAGCGCCCAGCGCCAGCCCTGATGCGGCAGAGCGCTGACACCGGCGAGCACGATGACGGTGGGCACGAACAGCAGCGACGCGTACTTCGTGCCGACCGCCAGCACCAGCGGGAAGACCGCGACCACGTAGTACGGCCAGCTGGAGGACGCGCCGCGCACGACGATCCACCCCGCGAGCGCGAGCAAAAAGACCGCCGGAGCGTCGTAGGTGGCGAATCCGCCCATGAAGATCGCCGAGGCCGTGGTGCCGAACAACGCCGCGCCGCACAGCGCGGACTTCGTGCCGAACAGCCGCCGGCCGATCAGATACACCAGGCAGGTCGCGGCGAGCATGCAGGTCAGGCTGAGCAGCCGCGCCGCGAACAGGCCGCCGAGCTGGTCCATGAACGCACCGGCGACCGGATAGAGCACCGGGGCGCCGGAGAAGTAGCTGGCGAAGTCGTCCACCGGCTGCCCGTAGACCAGGTGCGCGAGTTCGAGGTGGCCCGAGTAGAGGTACAGCGCCTCGTCCTCGAAGGCCGTGTTGCTGTTGCGCAGCGAGAGCAGCGCCTGGATCAACAGGATCAGCATCAGGACGCCGCGCCGGGGCACCGGCACGAATCGCATCAGGCCCTTGCGCCGCGGGGCCTGCGCCGCGGCGTCGCCGTCCGCCTTGCCGGCGCGCAGCGAGGCGACGTTGATCAGCGCGGTCTCGACGCGGTCGGTGGACCAGTCGGCCGGGCGGATCAGGATGCCGGTCTCCTCGTACGGCACGGCCTCGCGCCAGGAGACCTTGCTGCCCGGCTTGGCCGTCGGCGGCGGGACGACCGGCGCGGGCTTCGGCTTCAGGCCGGCCGGCGCCGCCGGCGCACTCGGGGCGGTCGAGTCGGGTGGCTCGGGTGGCTCGGCCGGCACCGTCGGCCTGAGCGGCCCGGGGAACAGGTCCCCTAGGGACGGCGCGGACTGCGGCGCCTCGGTCTCGACGCGCTTGGACTCACCGTGCTTGACGCCACCGGTCTTGATCTCAGCGGTCTTGGCCTCAGCGGTCTTGGCCTCAGCGGTCTTGATCTCAGCGCTCTTGATCACCGGCAGTATGGTCGTGACCGCCGCCGCGGCGTCGTCGATGAGGTCGAACCACCCGCCCGACTGCTGCCCGGGTATCGCGGCCTGCTCGGATATCTCCGGCTGCTCTGCCTGCTCCGGGGTTCCGGGCTGCTCGGCCGTCCCGGCCGGCTCCACCTCGTCCCCGGGCGCCCGCGCCGCATCCGCCGGGGCCTCGGATATCGCCGTCTCGCGGCTGCTGTCGTTCACCGTGCTGCTCATCCTGTGGCGCTCACATCAAAACCGAAGAGGGACGAGGCTGCTCCCGAGGCGAAGGCGGTCTGCACGGTGGGCCGGTTCTCCAGCCGCCAGTCGCCCTGTCGGTTGTAGTCGTACCAGACGAAGCCGAGTATGTCAGCATGTGTTTTCACCGCGCTGAACAAGGCGTTCACCGACGCCACCTGACTCGCCCCGGCCTGCACGCTGGTCTCCGCGATGATGAAGGGCTTCTGGGTGAAGTTGCGGATGTCGAGCAACGTGGGCAGGAACAGCGAGGCGTAGGTGTGCGGGCCGGTGTTCGTCCAGTACCCGGTGACGCCGACCCAGTCCACGTACTTGTCGCCGGGGTAGAGCGGCTGCAGCGGGACGTTCGGGACCGGATAGATGTCGTTCGGGTCCCAGATCCAGATCACGTTGGTCGCGCCGGCCTTGACGAACAGGTCGTGGACGTGTCGCCAGGCGGCCACGAAGTCGGCGGCCGTGGTGTCCGCGGTACCCCACGGATACCAGTCGCCGTTCATCTCGTGGCCGAAGCTGAGCGCGATGGGCAGGTTCAGCGCACGCACCGAGGTGGCGAACCGGGTGATGTAGTCGTCCGAGGTCCCCGCCGCGATCTGCTTCATGGTGATGTTGAACGGCTCCCAGACCTGGAAGTAGAGCGCGCCGTACGACCAGGCGCTCTTGACCGCCTGCGTGTCGAGGCCGGTGTTCCAGCCGACGTAGGCGCCGATCAGGTTCGGCTTCTTGCCGACCCAGCCGGCGAACTGCTGGACCGGCGCCATCGAGTCCGGCGCGTTCGGTACCTCCACACCCATGTACTTCTTCGCCGGGTTGAGCAGCGGGGTGATGTCGTAGGCCGGCCCCACCGGGCTGGGACTGGCCGAGGGGCTCTGCCGCGCCGGGCTGGAGCTTGAGCCGGCAGCCGCCGCCCCGGTGACCGGCTTGGTTCGGGGCGAGTTCCACGTCGCGGCGTGGTTCACCACGGAGCAGCCGGCCGTGGCGCCTATCAGGAGGCTGAGCGCCAAGCGCGCAGCCGCGGTCCGGATGTTGAGCTTTCGGATCATGCCGCGGCGGGCCTCGGCTGGTACAGGACGCGTGCGGCGGTCGCGGCGTAGAAGAGCGCCGAGGCGAGCAGCACGATGAAGTTGAACGGATCCATGGTGTACATCCGCCACAGGCACAGGCCGATCCACACGACGGCGCTGGCGGCCGTCCAGCCGATCATGCCGATCCAGAAGCGGCGGTTTCGCCCCTGTTTCTTCGAGGAGGATCCGGAGGGCTGCCAGCCCATCCGGTTGTTGCGCAGCACATCCCAGATGGTGAAGACGTGCGCCCAGCCGTAGACCATCCGGCAGGCGTAGGCCTCCAGCCGATAGGGGGCCCGGTGCCACATCGGGAAGACGACTCCGGCGTAGAGCAGGCCGGGCACGACGTAGATCAGGTTCTTGAGCCGCAGGTCGCCGGGCAGCCCGATCAGCAGCGCGATCGGCACCAGCGGCAGCACGAAGGTCATCAGCGCCGTCTGCAGGTAGTAGAAGAACCCCGACAGGTAACTGAGTCGCACCCGGAACGGCAGCTTGGCGCCCCAGAACTTCCGGCTGCCCAGCATGCTCATGTTCCCCGAGCACCAGCGGTACTGCTGGTTCACGTAGGCGGCGATGTTGTCCGGGCACACGCCGGTGGACAGCGCCAGGGGGACGTACTGCAGCCGCCAGCCGCGCAGGTACAGGTCGAAGCCGGTGTGCACGTCCTCGGAGTGCTCTATCAGCGTCATGCCGCCGTTGTCGTCCAACGCGGCGCGCCGGTAGACCGCGCACGTGCCCACGCAGATCGCCCCGTCGTAGTTGGACAGCGAGGTCTGCACCGAGCGGTAGAACAGTTCCTGCACCGCGCCGGCGCCGCGCTCGATCCAGTTCTGGGAGTCCAGCACCCGGAAGAACTGCGGGGTCTGCACGATCCCGATGGTCGGGTCGGCGGCCATGTGCGGCAGGGTCTCGTCGAGCATGTCGACCCGGGGCGCGAAGTCCGCGTCGAGCAGCAGGATGAATTCGCCGCGGGATATCCGGTAGCCGTACAGCAGGTTCCCGGCCTTCTTGTACCAGCCGCGATTGGACCGGCCCGCATATACATAGCCGAATTCCTGGGCCATCCGGCGCAGCTGCGGGCTGTCCGAATCGTCGAGCACGAAGACGTTGACCTCGCCCTGGTAGTGCTCCGCCATCGCCGCCACGTGCGTCCACGTGTTGCGCAGCACGTTGACCGGCTCGCCGCAGACCGGCAGCAGCACGTCCACCGAGGGGTAGGTCTCCGGCTTCCAGCCCTGCACGATCGCCCGGTGCGCGCCCAGGTCGAAATCACGGGCGAACAGCGTCACGACGAGCGATATCAGGAAGTAGAGAACGGTGAAGACCAGGAACGGCAGGTACGCCCAAAACCACGCCGAAACCTGAATCATCTTTACCTGACTGAACAGGAGTGCTGCGAAACTGACCGCCGAACTGCTGACCAGAAGGGAGGCGTTGCGCTTGACGTACGAGTACTTCTCCCTATCGTCGGGGGGCTGCGGCAGGCTGGGATCCAGCGCGGTCGGCACGACCACCTGCGGAATCCGTCGAACGCCTGCCGGGCCCTGCTTCGTCTGCGGCTGCTCAAAACGAGCGCCCTCGACGACATCGGTCACGTCGAGCCAACCCCTCCCGGACTACTGCGTCCTCTCCACCACGAGCCCGGCAATGCTATCCCCATTTGCCGGGTCGGGGACAGGTCGAAGTTTTCTTCCCGAAAGGCTTGAACCGCACGCGTGGCGCCCGGATAGAATCCCGAAATCAACCCCGCGGTGATGTTGGGTCTTCCCAGAGGGTGGGCGGGGAGCTATCAAGTAAGGGGTTGCATGGAAAGCGCCGCATCCATCCTCGACGGCATGCGCGCGGCGGTTCCGCAGGGGCGGTTGCGGCTGGAGGACGACGAGCGGCGCGCGCTCGTCGAACTGACCGGCCGGCTGATCGCCGCGCGGCCCGAGGCGTACGAGGAGTTCCAGCGGTTCCAGGCGGTGCGCGAGCGAGGGCTCACGCTGCCGATGGACGAGGTGTCCGACTGGGTGTCAGGCCGCACGGTGCTGGTCACCGGGGGCACCGGCTGCATCGGCTCGCTGCTCATGGAGCAGCTCGCGAGCCTGAGTCCGGGTCGGCTGGTGAGCCTGAGCCGCGGCGAGACGGTGGCCCGGCGACAGCCGCCGGACGCCGAGTACCTCACCGCCGATCTGCGCGACCGCGGTCGGCTCTCCGAGCTCTTCGACCGGGTCCAGCCGGACATCGTGTTCCACCTGGCGGCCCAGCGCGAGCCGGCCCGCGCCGAGATCGAGGTGCACCGGACGGTCACCACCAACGTGTTCGGCACCCGCAACGTCCTCGAGGAGTGCGTCGCCCACGGCGTGCAGCACCTCGTGTGCGCGTCCACCGGCAAGGCGTTGCGCCCGTACTCCCCCGACGTCTACGCGGCCTCCAAGCGGGCCGCGGAGTGGCTGATGACCCGCACGGCCGCCCGCTCCGGGCTGCGGATCAGCGCTGCCCGCTTCACCCACGTCGTCGACAACTCGATCATCGCCGACCGGCTCGACCGCTGGTGCAAGGCCGGGGTGATCCGGCTGCACAGCGCGGAGATCGACTTCTACGTGCAGTCCGCCCTGGAGTCCGCGCAGCTGCTGCTGAGCTCCGGTCTCGGGTCACGGCCGTCGGTGGTGCGGATGCACGCGCTGCGGAACCTGGACTGGCCGGTGAACCTGCTCGACCTGGCGATCGGGATGCTCGTGGAGACCCGCTCGCCGTCGCCTATATACATAGCCGGATACGAGAGCGGCTACGAGTCGGAGGCCTTCGGCGGCCTGTACGATCCGCGCACCGCCGGCGGCATCAGTCCGCTGATCAACGCCTTCGAGGCGGCGGCCGTGGTGCCCGGCGGCTGCTGCGAGACCGACGCCTTCGAGCTGAGCCCGCCCTCCGAGGACGCCGAGGCCGTCAGCGCCCTCACAGAGCTCGAACAGGCCTGCGCCGCGACCGAGGGCTCAGCCGCGCTGCGCGCACCCTTCGAGCGGCTGTCCACGGCCCTGCTGGACACCACCCTGCGCGACGTGCCCAAGCCCGTGCTGCAGCGGACGATCGAACTGGCCACCGCCCGCGGGTCCGCACCGAACACCGCGCACGCCCTGCTGCTGAACGCACTGCGGCGCTGGGCGTCCGCCTGACCGCCCAGCGCCGTCACTGCATCCACTCGCCCACCGGGCTCACACCCGCATATCAGCCCTCGGCCCCGAGAAGCCGAGGGCTGACACGTCGACCACGTCGGCTCAGCTGCCCTGCCTGGCCACCAGGTACGGGATCAGCTCATTGATCTGCGTCACGAAGCCGGACGGCACCCCGGGCGTCTTCAGCGCGGATCGCAGCTGACTGATCCCCTGCTGCACCGAGGAGTTGCCGGCGATCTCCTGCTTCAGGGTGCCGATGGCCTGGGCCAGCGGGGTCTTCGCCTGCTGCGGAAGCTGCCCGGCGCTCTGCGCCTGCGAGACCGTCGTCTGGATCTGCTGCAGGGCCTGGCTCGGGCTGGACGGAGCGGTCGCGAGCGGCGTGGCCGTGTAACCCGGCGTACCGCCCACCGCTCCGGTGCCACCCGGCGCAGTCGCCGTCGCGCTGGACCCCGTGCCCGTGCCTGTGCTCGCACTCGGGCTCGCCGCGCCCTGCCCCGCCGACGCGGTCGCCGAGGCCCCGGCCGAGGCCGAACCCCCGCTCCCCGCGGACGCAGAGGACTGACCCGCCTGGCCGCCGGCCGTCGTCGACGCTCCCGGCTTGGCCGAGTTCGAAGATCCGCCCGCCGAGCAGCCCCAGGCGATCGCGACGATGACCAGTACCACGATGGCGATCGCCACGTAGATCGCGGACCGGGGCCGCTGCGGCGGCGAGCTGTGCCGCCCGGCCGACGGAGTAGAGGTCGGTGCGGACGGTGCGGAGGCGAACGCAGTAGCCGTACCTGCTCCACCACGACCGCCGCCGCGCACGCCGCCGGCCATCGCCTCGGCGCCCACCGCGGCACCGACGCCCGCGCCGACAAGCGCCCCGCCTGCCCGCGAGGCTCCGGCGCTCCCGGCGGTCTCGACGACCTCCGCGACCTCGAGCTGCTCGGCCTCTTCCGCTTCGACGACCGCCGCGGCCGCCACGATCTCCGCCTCGGCGGCCTCGATCACCTCGGCCTCTTCGACGACTTCCACGGCTTCCGCCGCCGCCGCGACCTCCGCGGCCACCATGACCGCCGCCGCCGCTCCCGCCGCGACCGCTTCCCCTGCCGCCACACCGGCGACGTCCTCGCGTACCCGCAGCGCCGCGGCCAGCTCGGCCACCGTCGGCCGCCCGCTCGCCTCGCCCAGCCCCGCGATCAGCAGTGCGGCGAACTCGGCCCGCACCCCGTAGGTCGAGACCAGATTGGCCGCGGCCCAGGCGCGCCGCCGCTCGACCAGGTCCACGGTCAGCAACTGCGGGGCCGCCGCGCTCTCCGGGCTCGACCCGGCGTCGAATCCGACCCCGAACTCGGCCTCCACCGCTTCGACCCCGACCAGCGCGACACAGGCCATCCAGGCCAGCGCATACACGTCCGCCGCGGCCGTCAGCTCGCTGCCCGAGGCGGCCTCCAGGGCCAGCGCCGCCGCCAGGTCGATCAGCAGCACACTGCGTTCGGTGAGCAGAAAGGAGTAGGCGGACAGGTGACCGTGCACCAGTTCGACCTCGTGCAGGACCTTGAGCACGTCGATGATCTCGACCAGTGCCGCGAGGACCTCCGCCTCGGTCAGCGCGCCGCGCAGCAGCACGGTGGCCAGACTCTCGGCCTCCACCGGCTCCAGGACCACGTAGCCGACGGCCATGACGAGCGTCTCGTCCTCGACCTCGTCCACGGCCCCGTCCGCGATCTGCGCCTCGGCTTCGATCTCGACCTCGATCTCGCCGAAGTCGAGCACCGCGGGCACCGCCGGGTGATTGAGCCGGCGCAGCGCGGCGACCACGGCGGCGAGTTCGGCCCCTGACGCGACCGTGCCGCGGGACTCGGCGACCTGCAGCCAGACCTCGACCCCGCGGGTCTCGTCGAGTGCGAGCCAGTACTCGTACTCGACGCCGGTCAGCGTGCTGTCGGCGAGTGCGAAGCGGGTCAGCCGCTCGACCACGCGGTAGCGGTCGGCGACGAAAGAACCCTGCTCAATAACGGATATCCCCACCACGCGCCGCACTGTACACCAGAACACGGCGGGACCGGCAAGGCTTGATCCCGCCGTGTTCGGACCGTGATTGGGCAGGTCCGCCAAGCCGCTTTCGGTGCGCCTCGACGGTGCCGCGGCCCCAGTTCGTCAGCCCGCTATCCGAACGCCTGTCCCAGATCCGCGAGCAGATCCCCCCGGTCCTCGATCCCCACCGAGAGCCGCACCAGATCGGCCGGGACCTCAAGCGCCGAGCCTGCCACCGACATGTGCGTCATCCGTCCCGGGTGCTCGATCAGCGACTCCACTCCGCCGAGCGACTCGCCGAGCGTGAACAACCGCGTGCGTCCGCAGAACTCGACCGCCGCCGCCTCGCCGTCCGCGTGCCGGAACGAGATCATCCCGCCGAAGCCACGCATCTGCTTGACCGCGATGTCGTGCCCCGGGTGCGTCGGCAGCCCCGGGTAGCGCACCTCGCTCACCTTCGGATGCCCGGCGAGCAGCTCGGCCACCGCCGCCGCGTTCTCGCAGTGCCGGTCCATCCGCACCGCCAGAGTCTTGATACCGCGCAGGGTGAGCCAGGCGTCGAACGGTCCTGCGACCGCCCCCAGCGCGTTCTGGTGATAGGCCAGCTGCTCCCCCAACTCCGCGTCGGCAGTCACCAGCGCGCCCCCGACCACGTCCGAGTGCCCGCCGATGTACTTGGTCGTGGAGTGCACGACGACATCAGCACCCAGCGACAGCGGCTGCTGCAGATACGGCGTCGCGAAGGTGTTGTCCACGACCAGCAGCGCCCCGGCCTCCCGGGCGATCCCGGCCAGTCCGGCGAGGTCCGAGATGCCCAGCAGCGGGTTCGACGGCGTCTCGACCCAGATCACCTTGGTCCGCCCCGCCTGCACCGCCGCGCGCACCGCGTCCAGGTCGCTCAGGTCCGCCGCGGTCCACTGCACGCCCCACCGCTCATACACCTTGGCGAAGAGGCGGTAAGTTCCGCCATAAGCGTCATTCGGGATCACCACGTGGTCCCCCGGCACGCACACGGCACGCAGCAGGGCGTCCTCGGCCGCGAGCCCCGAGGCGAACGCCAGCCCCCGCGCCCCGCCCTCGATGGCGGCGAGGCACTCCTCCAGCGCGGCGCGTGTCGGGTTGCCGGAGCGCGAGTACTCGTAGCCGCCGCGCAGCCCGCCGACACCGTCCTGCTTGTAGGTGGAGACCTGGTAGATCGGCGGGACGACCGCACCGGTCAGCGGGTCGGGCTCCTGCCCCGCGTGAATGGCGAGCGAGGAGAATCCCAACGCCGCGGATGCGTTTGTCTCTGTCATGCCCCTAAGGCTATGCCGGTCCCCGACGCCCGGCAGTTCCACCGCCCCGCGCGGCCCGCCCCGCGTGCCGCCGCACCACCACCCGCTCATGCCCCAGGCACGTGGCGACCAGGATCACCGCCCCCACCACCGCGATCACCGCGAGCGTGACGAATAGCGCCGCCCACTCCCCCGGCAACGCCGTCTCCAACGCCCCGCCCGCCGAAGCCGCTCCCACGACCGCCGCCTCACCCATCCACAGCCTCCTAGTCCCTAGTTCTCCCTCTCGCCCCCATACTCACCCGCACCCCGCCTTAACGCATTCCAGCGGAATCCCCCGCACCCCCCGTACGTTGAGCGAGCAGACACCAAGGAGGTCCACCCCGTGTTCCGCTTCACGAACCCATTCAAGGACCGCCTCCCCGGCCCGGGAGAGGCGCTTCCCGGCAGGTCGGCCCGCCCGTTCCGCCTGGACGGCAAGCACACGGTCCTCGGCACTCCGATCGAGGACCTGCCCGAGGGCTACGAGCAGGCGGTCTTCGGCCTCGGCTGTTTCTGGGGCGCCGAGCGCAAGTTCTGGTGGCATGACGACGTCTACTCCACCGCGGTCGGCTACGCGGGCGGGCTGACCCCCAACCCCACCTACGAGGAGGTCTGCTCCGGCCAGAGCGGCCACGCCGAGGTGGTCCGCGTGGTCTACGACCCGGCCCAGGTCACCTACGAGTCGCTGCTCAAGCTGTTCTGGGAGTCGCACAACCCGACCCAGGGCAACCGCCAGGGCAACGACGTGGGCACCCAGTACCGCTCGGTCATCCAGTACTTCACCGAGGCCCAGCGCGTAGCCGCCGAGGCCAGCCGCGCCGCCTACCAGCAGGTCCTCACCGCCGCCGGCCACGGCACGATCACCACCGACATCGAGCCCGCCACCGAGTTCTACTACGCCGAGGACTACCACCAGCAGTACCTGTCCGACGCCAAGAACCCCGACGGCTACTGCGGCACCGGCGGCACCGGCGTCTCGTGCCCGGTAGGGATCGCGAAGGCCGAGGGCTGACGCGGGAGCCGATGGGCGCCGGATGTGACCAACGCGACTGACGGCACTGCCACCACCGCAGGCCAAAGCATCAGCGCCAAAGCCCGACCGCTGCTCCCGCCCAGTCCACTGGCCGGGAGCAGTTGATTCGCCAGCTGCACGCGCTGGGTCCCAAGACCGCCATCAGGCACTTTCCAAAACCAATGGCCGCATCGCACGAGCAGGCCTCACGCTGTACGTCGTGGAAGAACCCAAACACCAAGTCCGCGCGCTCTACACAGCCGACACGGTCACCGTCTACCAGGCATACGCCCCGCAGCTCGGCCTGCCGGCGGCCACCGACGGGCGCTTTCCCGCCGCGTGGAAGCGGGATCGGATGACGTGGATCAAGCCGTCGTTCCTGTGGATGATGTACCGCTGCGGCTGGGGGACGAAGGAGGGCCAGGAGACCGTCCTGGCCGTCGAGATCTCCCGCGACGGGTTCGAGTGGGCGCTGCGGCAAGCGTGCCTCTCGGACTACGCGCGCGGGCTGCATGACAACCGGGACTCCTGGCAACGCATGCTCGAGCGCGCACCGACCCGGGTCCAATGGGACCCCGAGCGCGACCTGCACCTACAGCCGTTGCCCTACCGCTCGCTCCAACTCGGGCTCGCACGCGAAGCCGCGCAGTACTACGCGGACGAATGGACTGTCAGCATCAAAGACGTAACGCCGCTCGCGCACGAAATCCATGCGCTCGTACGCGACGGCGACCTGGACTCCGCAACTCGCAAGCTGCCTCAGGAACGGCCCTACCCCGCGCAGGACAAGTTGCTCGCCCACCTTCGGCCATGATCGACAAGTCAGCCGACGGCCGACCACCGTGCGCGGCGATCGAAGCCGATCGAGGAGGACGACAGCAATGAGTGAGCTGCGACGGGCGAGCGGCTGCATGTTCGGGTTGGCCTATGGCGACGCGTTGGGGAAGCCGACAGAGTTCAAGCGCTACGAGGAGATCGTGGCCGTCTATGGTCCGGGTGGGCCGCGCTACCTACAGGGCGATCCGGCGCTGGTGACTGACGACACCCAGATGACGCTGTGTGTGGCCGACGCCTTGCTCGACGTGCTCGCCGAGCCTCCACTCACGGCGGCACGGCTGGAGCCGCCGCTCAGGAAGCGCTTCATGGACTGGGCCGCGAGCCCGCAGAACAATCGGGCGCCGGGCATGACGTGCCTGCGGGCCATCGGCCGACTTGGTGAGGGCCTGCCCTGGATCGAGTCGAGCGAGCACGGTTCGAAGGGCTGTGGCGCGAACATGCGGGTGGCGCCGGTCGGCCTGGTGCCGGGCCTGAGCGATGAAATGCGCGCCGCAGCAGCACAGTTCCAAGCAGCGCTCACACACGGCCACCCGACGGCGTTGGCGGCCAGCGAGTTGACCGCATTCGCCGTGTACTGGCTGTCCACCGGTCTTGCTCTGCCCGATTTACCCGCCGCGCTGCGCGACCGCTGTCGGACCCAGCGCGCGAGGTACCACGAGGACTGGCTCGGGGATTTGTGGCAGCGCCCAGGCGTCGAGGACTCGCGCGAGTTCATCAGCCGAGGCTGGGACGAATGCCTGGCCGCGCTCGACGCTCTGGACGCTGCCCTGGCATCCCCGGATCACGACGGCGATCCGTGCCTGGCCACCGGAGCGGGCTGGATTGCCGAAGAGGCGCTCGCTACCGCCGTGTACTGCCTTCTGCTGCATTCGGATGACCCTGTGGCAGCGCTGGGGCGAGCGGCCGCAACCTCCGGAGACTCCGACTCGATTGCTTGCCTGACCGGCGCGTTCGCCGGCGCGGCCTACGGTCTCGACGCGTGGCCCGCTGGGTGGGCACAACGAATCGAGTACACGGCTGATCTGGAGCGCATCGGGCAGGAATGGGATTGAGGCAGGCGATACGCCTGACCCTTCAGGTTTGGTCGCGAACGCAACGTCCACATCGTTTCCGGCCTCTGCGCAGTGCTCGCGGCCATCGGTCCACGACACGGGCATATGCAGCTATATCCGGTGGCCTAGTAGACGTGTCGGCGCCGACGGGTGAAGGTTCCACCGTAAACAGCCGCTAAATCGGCGTTGACCACGGCGCCGGCCGCCTCGGCCGACACGATGCGTACGCTCAACTTGTCCCTGTACTGCGCCACGGGCGAGCCGTACGGCTTGTCCGTCAACACCGGCTCCGGCTGGTACTGGCCCGATGGCTCGAGCTACGTGGCCGGCAGGGTCAAGTACTTCACCGCGGGCACCTCGACCATCAATGCGAACGGATTCTGCCAGGATTACTCCCATAACTCCTACGGGGGAGTCTTCCTGATATTCGACTGCTCTCTCAGCTCATTGACTTACAGCTGATCGCCCCGTGCGGCGGCGTTCCGCCGCATGAGGTCAGAAGTCAGAAGTCAGAAGAGGGTTGGCGGTCCGGTGGGGATCGGCTCCGAGAGCGGTTCCAGTTCGGGCAGGCGGGCGCGCACGTCGTCGTGGAATCGACGTGCGAGGACGGGTGCGTCGACGTTGTCCGGCGTATGGATGAATACCGTCGGGGAGCGGCCCTCGCGTAGCCAGTCGACGACTGTGTCGAGCCAGGGCTGCCAGCCGTCGACGGTGCGTTCGACCTCGTCGCGGCCGATGTAGCGGACGATGGGATGGGCGGTGAGGGCCCGCGATCGGCGGGGCAGGCGGGGCTTCTTCATCCACGATTCCCGTTCGGCCTCGCTGATCGGCGGGCTCTCGAACAGGGCCGTCGTATCGAAGTCCACCCACTCGGCACCGACGGCGCCGAGCACCTCCTCGAGACGCCCTTCCCAGCGCGAGCCTTCGAAGAACGCCCGGTGGCGGACCTCGACGGCGTACCGGTACTCGTCGGGAAGACGTCGCAAGAAACCGGCCAGGGCGCCGAGGCCGGTGGGATCGAAGGACGGCGGCAGCTGGACCCACAGCGCGTGGGTCCGCGGGCCGAGGGGTTCGATCGCGGCCAGAAACGCGCGCAGCGGCTCGCCGACGTCGACGAGGCGGCGCTCGTGGGTGATCACCTTCGGCAGTTTGAGGATGAAGCGGAAGTCGGGGGCAGTCTGCTCGGCCCACGACCTGACCGTGCCGACAGACGGCGTCGCATAGAACGTCGTGTTGCCCTCCACGGCGTTGCACAACGTCGCGTAAGAACGGAGCCGGTCTCGCTGCGGCAGCGGCTGGGGCAGGTGGCGGCCCGGCCAGGCTGGATGCGTCCACATCGCGCATCCGACATGGAGTTCCATGAATCCGAGCCTACCGAAGCGCAGGAGGCGAAGCAGACCGCTTACGCAGCGGTCACATTCGTCACGGCCAGCCGGCGCCGGGCACGTCGACCTCGATGGCGAGCACCTGGCCGGTTCCGGGCGGCACGGGCACTGCTCCGGACATGCCCTGCCATTCGGCCGCCACGATGAACAGGGTCGTGCCCTCGGGACCGCCGAGCGCGCAGGCGAAACCGCCGCGGTCCAGTTCGACGGTCTGCAGTACCGCGCCGCCTTCGGCCACGCGTGTGCATCGCTGGTTCGGCACGTCGGCGTACCAGACGGCGCCTTCTGCGTCGGCGCAGATGCCGTCCGGCGTGCCGTCGCCCAGGTCGGCCCAGACGCGTCGGTTGGACAGGTCGCCGTCCGCTTCGATGTCGAAGGCCAGGAGGCAGTGGCGGTACGAGTCCGCCACGATCAGCGTCGCGTTGTCGGCGGTCACGGCCATGCCGTTGGGGAACGCGATGTCATCGGCCACCTGACGCACCGAGCCGTCCGCGGCGGCCAGGGTGACGGTGCCGGGCTTGAGCTCCTCCCCGGTCATGAAGTTGAAGCCGAGGCGGTTGACGTACGCGTTGCCGCGGCCGTCCACCACGATGTCGTTCCAGCCCGGTTCGCCGAGGTCCGCATGGGTGAGCAACGTGCCGTCCGGCTCGCGGCGCAGCAGCAGTCCATCCGGGGACGAGACGATCACCAGGCGGCCGTCCGGGAGCCACGCCGTGCACAGCGGCAGTGACTTCACCTGCGCGATCACCTCGCTGTGCCCGGCCAGGTCGACGGCGACGACCTCGCCCGCAGACCAGTCGGAGAAGTACAGCCGGTCACCGTGCCAGCGCGGCGACTCGACCAGGCCCCGACCGGTGAGCAGCGTGCGTACCTCGTTCATCCTCGCCACAGCCCTTCGTCAGCTCTTCGGTCCGCGTCGGCGCTGCGCCGACCCCTCATCATCCATACGAATGGCCGGGGCTCGGATCGACAGACCGGCTGGGGCCGTTCGAGGCGCTCCGAGGCCGTCGGTCGGCGTCAACCAGGGTTGACAGCTCCGCCATGTCAACTTAGATTGACACCATGAGCGAAGAAGTCCAGCTCGCACAACAGGCGAGCAGCCGCGATCCGCAGGTCGGGCTGCGGGCGGTGCGCGCGCTGCGGGAGATGACCGAGCGGCTCGAGGCCCTGCAGGTCGAGCACGCGCGCAAGCAGGGCTGGTCCTGGCAGCAGATCGCGGTCTGCCTCGGGGTCAGCCGCCAGGCGGTCCACAAGAAGCACAGCGGCGGGCTGCGCATACTCGGACGGGAGAAATAGGCATGTTCGAACGGTTCCTTCCGCAGACGCGCAACGTCGTGGTCCTGGCCCAGCAGGAAGCCCGGGAGCTGCGTCACCAGCGCATCGGCACCGAGCACCTGCTGCTCGGACTGCTCGGCCAGGACCAGGATCCCGTCACCCTCGCACTGGGCGCGCACGGACTACGGCTAGCCGACGTGCGTCAACGGATCGTGCGGTACACCGCCGAACCCGACAGCGCACTGGATGCACAGGCCCTGTCCACATTCGGGATCGACCTCGACGCGGTACGCCGCGCCGCCGAGGCCACCTTCGGCCCCGGCGCCCTGGACCCCAAACGCAAGCCCGCCCCCTCCGGACACCTCCCCTTGACCCCGCAGGCCAAGAAGGTGCTCGAAAACGCGCTGCACGAGGCCCAGGACCACAAGCACGACCACATCGCACCCGGCCACCTGTTGCTCGGGCTGCTCGACGAAGACGAGGGCCTGACCGCCCGTGTCCTGGCGGACACCGAAACCGACACCCACGAACTTCGGGCCGAGACCACCCGCCTGATCGACGGCACGACCGACTGACGACTCACCGCAGAGTGAGCGCGCACGGATATGTTGTCGAGTGCGCCGACCTCAAGGAGCCGCCGATGTCAACGTCCGCCGCGACCGCGGAAAGCGGCGGGCTGACCGCCGCCGAGTTGCTGCAAGGGTGGCGCAAGCTCGGCGTCGAGGAGGGCATGGCGCTGATCGTGCACTCCTCGCTGTCGAGCCTCGGCCGGGTCGACGGCGGGGCCGCCACCGTGGTCGCCAGCCTGCGGGCCGCGGTCGGGCCCGCCGGCACGATCGTCACACCCGCGTACACCGCGCAGGTCCGCGACCCGGACAAGACCCACGTGGGCGTGCCCACGGCCGAAGTGATCGAACGCCGCGCGGCCGTGCCCACGTTCCGGGCCGACCTGCCGACCACCGTGGGCGCCATCCCCGAGGCGCTGCGCTCGCTGCCCGAAAGCGTGCGCAGTCCCCACCCGTACGCGTCCCTCGCCGCCGTCGGCGCCCAGGCCGCCACGATCGTGGAACGCCAGACGCTCGGCTTCGCCATCGGCCGCACCTCGCCGTTCGGGCGGCTGCACGACCTCGGCGGCCACATCCTGCTGCTCGGCGTCGGCCACAACCGCAACTCCTTCCTGCACTACGTCGAGACCCTGACGCCCCGTCCGCGGCTGAGGCTGGGCCGTTTCCCCTACGAGATCGACGGCGAGCGGGTCTGGGTCGAGACGCTCGACGTGGCCACCGACAACAGCACGTACTTCCCGACCGTCGGCCGCGAGTTCGAGCAGCAGGCCGGCATTCCGGAGGTCCTCGTCGGCGCCGCCCCCTGCCGGCTGCTCCCCATCCGGCCCTTCGTGTCCTTCGCCGTCCGCCGCCTCACCGAGCTGCTCGACGCCGACGCCGAGGCCGCCCGGCAACGGGAGTGAGGCACGAGGTTTAGAAATCGAGACGTCCAGTTTTGTCTTGAGATGACAAAAGGGCCGCTGACAAGCCACGCCCGGGTGCCACCGGGCCGCTGTCACCGTCCCGGTCTCGGCGCGTGGCATTGTCGCAGGCCGGTCCGCACCCTACTGTTGCGAGTATGGACACCACCACGAGCTGGATCATCGCAACAGATGCCGGAAGCTACTGGGGCAAGTCGTGGGGGGCCGACGGGATCACCTTCGTGAAGGCCAACGCGTACCGCTACACCTCCCGCGAGAACGCGGCCAAGTGCATCGCCGAACTGGCCGGGACAGAGCACGCACGGACCTTCCACGTCGAGGAACTGCCCCCCGGCCGCAAGTGGTACCGGTAGCCGGGCGACGCGTCGAACTGCGCGGTGATCACAGGTCGTAACAGTCCGCAAGCAGCCGCCATGTAGCATTGGCGTCACGCCGCACCGTGTGGCGGAAACTCTCCCGCGCTTGCGGGAAGATCGGCGGTCTCTCATGGGCGCCATCACGACTTCTACGCCCTCCGGGCAAATCAGTACACTCCACCAGCCGCACGGGCGCGGGGGCGGCGCATTCGAACTCTGCTTCGGGGCCGCCTCCGGGCCGCTCCCGTCGACGGGAGTGCTTCTCAGTGGGCTGCGACACGGGGCCGCCGTCCGGGCGTGACCGGCGAGGACGTGCCCGGCACATCCGCTACTCACCCGACGGAATCGCGTGGACTTCTTCATCAGGTACGGGACCAGTTGGCAGACCAACTCGACGGTGCAGCGTCCCACCGCGCACGCGCACCGCAAGGGTCACGCGGTCCGGCTTAATGGTGCGCCGCACGCTGCGTCGCTGTGCGGCAGATCCCGCGTCTCCACCGACGTGGACGACCGCGACCAGGATTTCGCGGACCTGCTCTTCCCGGTCCGCTGCGCGGTCTGCGCGGGGCTCGTCGCCGCGCTCTCCCGCTGACGTAGACGTGACGCACGCTCGCGGCGGCTAACCGCCGCAGCAACGCCCGCTCACGCCGTCACCGCACCAGTCGCACCCGGCGCAGGGAATGCCACGAGGGGCCGCCGAACCCGAGTCCGGCAACCCCTCGCAACCGATAACGCCTAATTCACAGCGGCAGGATGTTCGCAGCCTGGGGACCCTTGGGCCCCTGGGTGATTTCGAAGGAGACGTTCTGTCCCTCCTGCAGCTCGCGGTAGCCCTGGGTGGCGATCGCGGAGTAGTGGGCGAAGACGTCGGGGCCGCCGCCGTCCTGCTCGATGAATCCGAAGCCCTTCTCCGCGTTGAACCACTTCACAGTGCCAGTTGCCATACTTTTCTTCTCCTTCATGGAGCGGCCGCCCAGGATCCGAATGCAGATCCCGCGTCGCGTCCTCACTCCATACCTGGACAAGCCTACTCTGACCGACGACGTGCTGGCACCACCCCGTCGCGAAGCGCACTCGCCCGGCGACCGCGGGCACCCGGGACGGCGGCCGTCCGGTCAGCCCAACCGGGTCAGCCCGGTGCGCAGATCGTCCGCGTTCATGCAGGTGAACGCCTCGACGCTGGCGTTCATCTGGAGCCAGAAGGGCTCACACATGGTCACGATCGACGCCTCGTCCTGCGCGTCGACCACAAGGGTCATCGCGCGGTGGCCGTTGTGCGCGTAGAAATAGGCGGCCTCGGGCTTCAGGGTGCCCATGACCTCGTCCATCGTCTTGGCGAGGCTGCCGTCGGCGATCTGCTTGTTGCACGTGTCGGTGTCGAGCTCCACGACCAGCATGGTGCGCATAGGACCTTCTCCCTCCTGGGCGCCGCCCGGCGGACGGTGCCGCAACCCGATGACGAGTCGGCGGCGCTCCCGGAGGTCACGTGCTGCGCAGCGGTCGCCCGGTGCGCGCGGTCGGCAAGTCCTTGTCACGGATGATTGCGTGGACAATCCGGACACGCAAGAGCGCGCCATGCGCGCTCTCACCTGAATGGCCCCGCGGGGCTACGGCCGGCCCGTCACGAGCGCGCGCAGGTAGCGGCGGAAGCGGACGGCGCGGTAGGCGTCGAGGGCCCGCTGTTCGGCGCGCAGCCGGCGCTGTGCGGCCTCTGCGCCCTCACGGTGCCGGGTGCAGTCGCGGTCGATCACGGCGATCGCGGCGGCGTGGGACGAGCGCGTGCTCTGCTCGTCCGCCACCAGGGTCTCGCGCTGCGCCTGGCTCTGGCCGAGCGCCGTCCTGCGCTGGACCTCCGCGGCGGCCTTGACCGAGCCCTCGCGGGCCGTGATGCCCGCCGCCTTCGCGGCCGCCTCCACGTCGAGCTGGGCCCGGATCGCGGCGGTGAGCTGCGGCGGCATTTTGCTGCGCACGCGCGCGGCCAGGCCGTCGCGCCACGCGTCGAGGCTCTTTGCCCGCACCTCGCCGACCATCGCGACCTTCAGCGCCCGGCCGTCGCGGTGCAGGATCACGGCCGTGGTCGGGCGGCCGAAGCCGCCCTGCAGCCGGATGCCACGGAAGTCGGCAGCCGTACGGATGCCGACGGCCTCGAGCTCCGCCGCGACGCCGCGGCCGATGTTCGCGATCTGCGCCGTGTCGATGCGATGGCGGCCGAGCTGCTCGCCGAGGTGCCGCCACTCCACCGCGGCGGTCCGGTTGACTGTCTCCGCGCTCTTCCACGCCTGCAGGTTGGTCCGCTCGCGCACGAGTTTCGCGAGTTCCTGGTCACGCCAGCGGTCGATCCTGGCGTACTCCGCCGTCGCGTCCCGGTCTATCCGTGCCCTGCGATCGGTGAGCACCCGCAGGTCCTGCTGATAGGACTCGATGCTCATCTCCCGCGCGGCGAGCTGCCACTTGAGCTGCTCCTCGGCCTGCCTGTACTGTGCGCGGGCCGCCGCGAGCCCCCTGCGACGGACCCGATACTCCCGCGGCTGCGGCAGTCGCGCGAAGCTGATTCGCCAGGGCAGCACGATGCCCACCAGAGCAACCCCGGCGACGACCGCGAGTCCTGCGACAGGAAGCGCCGGCGGGACGAGGAAGACTGCGGCGACGATCACGGCGAGGAGGGCAAGGCTGCAATAGCCGGAGATACGGGCACGCCAGGACGGACGATCCAACGTCACCGGAGTCGGCGGCGGCAGATGGTCGTCGATCCAGCTCCCCAGCACGGGCGCAACGCCGGCCGTGAGCGCGGCGTCAGGAGCCTGGTCCTCTGGTTGGGCGAAGCGCAGCGACGGACCCTGGTCGAGCGGCGGGATGGCGTCGAGCGGGCGGCGGACCAGCTTGGTGAGTTCCGCGGCCTGTGCCCGCAGCGCCCCGCTGGCGGATCCGAGTGACGCGAGGCTGCCGGAGCCGGCCAGGTCGTCGAGGTCGTACTTCTGCAGCAGCAGGTATTCGCCGCCCGGCTTGTGCAGCCGGTTCCAGAGGCCGGGATCGGTGGCCAGCGCGGCCAGCGAGAGATGGATGACCCGGGCCGAGAAGCGGTCGAGCCAGGGTCCGTAGTCGCCCGCCGCACGGCGCGGGTGCTGGTAGTTCGGCTGGCCGAGTTCCAACGCGGGCTGGTCGCGCAATGCGGGCACGTACATGCCGTCGTAGTCGATCAGCCTCAGCTCGCCGCGCGCCGTCACCAGCAGGTTGCCGTGCTGCAGGTCGCCGTGCGCGATCCCCGCCGCCTCCAGGCCGGCCACCAGGTCGGCGAAGCGGTCGGCCAGCCGGGCCAGCGCGGCCCGGTCGCCGAGCCGGTCCTCGATCCACGGGATCAGCTGCTTGGCGGCGATCCACTCCATCACCAGCACGGGATACGGCTTGCCGCGCACCACGACCCCGGCGTCCACGTACCGGAACTCGACCTTCCAGCCGGCGGGCACGTCCGCCAGCGCCGCCGCGATCTCGCGGTACCTGGCCTGCTGATCGGGGACGTCACGGGTGAAGCACTTGACCGCCAGCTTCCGGCCGGTCGCGGTGTGCGCCATGAAGACGCTGGCGAAGTTGCCCGAGATCGGGCGTGGAATGCCGAAGTTGTCGGTACGCACGGAGCAGCCGATCAGCTCCGGGTCACGGAAGCAGCGCCAGGTGTCCTGCAGCGCCTCGACGTAGTCGGCGCCGGTCGGGTACGTCGCGATCATGCTCACGCCGGCTCCAGGCGGCAGCGCACGATCGTCACGTCGTCATTGCGGATACTCCGCTCCGCTCGAAGGCCCTCCAGCCACGCACTCGGAACCGGAGCGTCGCCGTCGTCAACGGTATCAACGGCATCAACGGCATCGAAGACCTCGTCGATCTGCACCCACGGACGCCGACCGGACACCTCCTCGGCCAGGAACCACTGCGCCGCCGCATCAGTGGCCAGATAGAACACGTCGCCGGGCAGCCAGGTCCCGCGGCGGGCCACGGTGCGCAACTCCACCAGCCCAGGGTCCGGATCGCGGCTGCCGGCCAGGTCGGGCGAGGTGTCGAACTGGTCCGCCGCCTCGAGCGGGAACGCCGAGACCAGCCGGTTGCGGCGCACCTGGAAGGCGCAGGAGTCGCCCAGCGCCGCGCCCGTCCAGGTTCCCCCACCGGAGTAGACGGGTCCTGACTCCCGGCGAAACGAGACGCCCAGCAGCGTCGCGTACGCGCCGCGCTCAAGCTTCGGCTCCTCGTACCACGCGACCGGCCGTCCGGCCCGCTCCCGCAGCCGCAGGTAACGCTCCAGATAAGCCGGCCACTGCCCCGCCGCGGCGCAGACCAACTCGGCAAGCCCGGCCGCGTCCAGATCACGGCCCGCCGACCGGCCGACCGCCCGGGCCAGGATCCGCGCCCAGGCGCCCGCGAGCATGCTCTCCGACGCGCCGTCGGCCACCGCCACCGTGCAGCCCTCGGCCGCCGAGGCCGACCCGCGCGGGACCGACCAGGCGTCCTCGTACTCCGCCTCGGTGGATCCGGCCTTCGGCTCGCAGAGCACCGCGCAGCTCAGCCGGACGTCCTCAACGGAGGTCGGTGGCACGGGTGCCGATGTCGAGGAACTGGACGACCGAGGTGATGTCGGCGTTGAAGACGAAGCCCCGGCTGCCCTCCGCGGCCGCGATGCCCTGGGTCGTCGCGTACGAGCGCATGTGCGGCGGCAGCGGCGAGGACATGCCGAACAGCAGCCGCGCGAAGTCGTCCGGCAGGTTCGCGTCCTCGGCCGGGAACACCACCGGGTTCGCGTTGCCGCCGCTGACGTGCAGGTTGAACAGCAGCACCGGGCCGTCGGCGGTGGCCAGCGAGCGCAGCTTCGCGGCGTGCTCGGAGGGGTCCCCGTCGGTGGACTCGCCGTCGGTCAGGTTGATCACGATCGGCGGGAAGCTGCCCGGCCGCTCGGCCACCCACCGCTCCACCAGCGCGACCGCCTGTCCGAACGCCTGGGACATCGGGGTGCCGCCGTGCGCCACCGGATCGACCCACACCGGGAACCGCGCGCTGGTCTCCACCAGGCCGCCCGCCCCGTCCGGCACCTTCTTCGCCCGCTCCTCGACCCGCAGCGGGTTGTCGGCGACCTGGCTGAGCGGCACCAGGTCACGCCCCGCCAGCGCGCCGCCGTACGCCGAGCCGACCCGCGTGCCGTAGCCGATCACCGCGACATGGAAGTAGTCGCGGACGCCCTCCTCCTTGGCGCACTTGACCGAGAGCTCGAACAGCAGCCGGTTGAGCGCGTCCGCGACCACGTCGGCCTTGCGCTTGGTCGCGTCGCCCGCGGCGATCGAATCCTCCATCGAGGTGGACTGGTCGATCAGGAACACGAACCCGGTCGGGTTCGCCCGGCTGATCTCCACGGAATACGCCATCGCGCCCCTCCCTCGGAACCAGTACCGCTACACCTAACGTAACCTACCCATCGCTTTCTCCGACGGTCCCGGAACGCAAACCCGGCCTGCCCACGTGCGCCGCCCGCGCGCCCCGGAACCGTCGCCGCCTACCGCCCCGTCACGGCCTCGAACGTGTCAGCGATCTGCTGGTAGCCGACCTTGTGCGCGTGGATGTTCGATCGGACCGGTGCCAGTCCCTCTTCGGACACCACATCGGAGCTGCGGAAACCTGTTCGCCCCAGATACGAGATACGGGCGGCACCCACGGCTCGGACGGCACTTCTTGAACACGTGCAACAACCGCTCGATCCGCTCCCACGGGATCGCCGGAGCAATAGTCCTGATGCGCCTCCCGGGCAACCCCCGGCCAGTACAGTGAGAGCCCTGATTGCGCCTTATCGGCAACTTCCGCCGAGGCCACCGCCTGAATCCCGTCCGGCGCCGACTGTTTCAGCCTCTTCAGGCATGCACCTCGCAGGAATCGTCGCGCGTGTGACCATGCGGAGCAGGTGGAATGATCTCCAGGCTCGCCAAATGCGTCGCACGCGTCGGCGCAGATCCGGTCATGGTGGTCAAGGCGCGGGTCCAGCGGAATGCAGTGCCGATTTCCGCGATCCTCTCTGGCTCTCTCGCTGGGACGCCGGTTGGGGCGCCCCGTCGGCGGCGCGTTTTTCTGGGTGGACCTGCCGACCCACGGCCGATACGTGTACCTGGTCCCCGGCCACCACGACGGCGTCGACGGGCTCCAGCTTGTAGGCCAGTACTACTACACGCTCTCCAAGATCGCGTCGCTCCCCGCGTTCTATCTGGCCGGCTGGCTGATGGTGGCGCCGTTCATCCAGCGCTACCGCGCCTGGGAGGCCAGTCTCATGGGGCTGCTCGCGGTTTCCATCGGGGTGGAGGTCATGGCATTCCTGCTCCCGATGCGCACGCTCCACCGTGCGATGCGAGAAGCGCTCAGCCGGCTGCGCAAGCCGGTCGACCGCATCACGCGGGAGATCTTCCGCAAGCGGCGAGAGGCGCTGGACCCGGCGAGCGACTGGCAGCGCGCGGTGGCGAGGATCACGTTCCTCGAGGAGTACCTCGGCCATCTCGCCGCGATGCCGTCGTGGCCGGTGAGCCCGTCCACCCGCCGCTCGTTCAGTCTCAACAATCTCTCTCTGGTGCTCCCCTTCGCAGCATACGCAGTTGGTCACGCCAACCTCATCGGCAATATCTCCAACCTGCTTCGGAACTGGAAGAGATAGCCCTCTTGGCGGCTCGTCCGAACCTCAGCGATCCGGCTCAGGAGGTTCGATCCCGATTGCACCCATGCGCGTGGCACGACGGGTCCGCGAGACGGACCAGAAGCCGATCGTCACGCTCGGCGGTCGCCGGCCTCTGTCAGGAATCACACACCGCAGTCACGAGAGCGGAAGCCCGCCGCACGCTCCCAACTGCGGCCGGACGCCTTGCCCGCCCGCCTTCGCGCCGCCGGCGGCCGTCAGATTGATGTTCAAGGTCGCGTGGTAGGCGACGACGGCCGTAAACGTGTTCTGCAGCCCCGGAGCCGGACTGACCCCGCACGCGTTTGCGGTGTAGTAAAGGCCCTGCGCGTTAGAGTTCTGCATCGCGTAGCCCTCCTGAGAGCCGGCCTGCGCGCATCCGCTGACCGCGAAGACCACGGCCAGGTCGGCATCAGCATTCCCGAACGCGTTTGCGCCGGTGATCTTCCACATGCCCGAGCTGTAGGGGCCGATCGTCAGCGGCACGTCCTGGGTGAGCCGCCCCTCCGCCACGGTTCCCCCGGTCAGCTGCAGGGTGCACGACGTCGAGTTCTGCAACGTCGCGGTGACGCTGCGCCCAGGTGCCACCGGTGCCCGATGCGGCTGTGGGCTGGCGAACGCAGCCCCGCCTAAACCGCAGACCGCCCCGACCGCCGCCGCACCGCACACAACAAGGGCCAGGCTCTTACGCATCTGTGGTGCTCCTCACCGTTTCGAAATCCACAGCGGATTCGGCCCCGAAGCCTAGGCGATCCACCACCGGTCAAACCGCCTTCCGGACGGCTCACCGACCGTCTCTGCCCGTTCGTACTCGAAGTGCGCCCAATCGTCCGGGGACGTCGACCTCAGCCTGAGTGGGTTCACGCGTCGTGGAGCGCAATGGCCCGGTCCCACAGCCGGGACCGGGCCATGCTCAACGAGATTCGCTGCATGGTGCTCGGGGCGGATCAGCGATTCAACGTCGCCTCGAAGGTCTCTGCGATCTGCTGGTAGCCGACCTTGTTCGCGTGAATATTCGGTCCGACCGGCGGACTTGCGCACATCCACGTCCACTGACATATCCGTGCCACGTTAAGCGGCACGTTCAACGTCGGGGTGAGCGGGACCAGCGGGGTGAACGCAGTGGTCTGGAACGTGGAGGCCACGTCCGCCACCGGCACTCCGAACGCCGCGTACGCCGCGCCGAGCAGCCCGTTGAACTGCGTGCTCAGCTGCACCGACGCCGTGGCTTCGGCCTGTCCGGTCGGCCCGGTCAGCCAGGAGGCCAGGAACGGGTCGTAGTAGTTCATCCCGGCGAACACGGTGCGCGGCCCGGCGGCGGCCGTCAGCTTGCCGAGGATCTTCGGCAGGTCGCTCGCCACGGCCGTCAGACCCGCCGCGACGCAGCCGGGGTCGACGCCCGCCGCGCTCGCGCAGCCGTCGATGTTGTTGGCGCCGATGTCGATGGTGACCAGGATGCGCGCGCCGTGGTGCGCGGCCAGGAACGCGGCCGCGGCGTCCACCTGGTTCGCGTACGAGTGCGGATACGGGCAGCCGCCGTCCAGCATCGTCGTGGTCGACTCGCCGGGACAGGCCAGGTCGACGAAGTCCAGGTGCCGGCTGCGCTGCTTCAGCCGCGCCGCCAGATCGGAGGCATAGCCCTGATTCGTCGGCACGCTGTCGCCGGCCGCGTCGGGCTGCACGCCCGCCGCCAGCGAGTCGCCCAGCGCGAGGTAGTAGTCGAGATGTTCCGGACGCGGGCGCTGATGCCCGCTGCCGGACCCGCTGTGCGCCGGGCTCGCAGCACCCTGACTGGCCGCCGCCGGACCGCCGACCGCGAGCGCGGCCGCGAGTATGCCCGTGAGCACGATGAATCGACGATGATCCACCCCTGCCCCCTCCTGCTTGTGAACTGCCGCCGTGCGCCGGACAGCGCACGCGTGAGCCGGAGGTTACTGGCAAGTATCGCCGGAGGGAATAGCCGGGCCCGCTGACCGGGCCCGGCGCACGACGAGCGGGCGCGACTCAGGGCTTGAGCACCGCGACCGTCAGGCTGCTGACGCTCGGTCCGGGGCCGGACTGCGCCGACGCGTACGACGGCGTGGCGCTCGCCGCGGCCCACATCAGCGAGCCGTTCGGCAGCACCGCGACGTCGCCGCCGATGTGCTCGGGCACGACCAGGTCCGCGGTGACGAAGCGGCCGCTCGCGTCGACGACCCGCAGGTGCGTCCCGGCGAAGGTGCCGGTGCATGTCCCGGCCGAGCAGGAGGCGTTGTCCACCGTCTCCCAGGACACCAGGAAGTCGCTCGACCCGTATGGCGCGATCCGCACGTTCACGTGGTCGGCCGAGGCGTCAGAGGTCAGATACACCGGCGAGCCGGAGGGGGTCGAGGCGTTGGTCATGAAGGCCACCGCGACCTGGTGCGTGTTCCACCTCGAGGTCACCGTCCAGCCGCGCCCCGAGCTGTCCGCGGCGTTCTTCACGGCGGAGGCGTCGCCGCGCGAGGCGTACCCGGCCGCGTACCGGCCGTTCGGCGAGCGCACCAGGCCGCCGAGCACGGCCCCGCAGTATCCGGCCCAGCACTGCGAGCGCTCGATCACCGGGGCGACGTCGGGCGCGCCGATGCTCGTGCTGACGAAGATCCCTGATCTCCAGTCGTCGCCGCACAGCGAGGCGAAGTCCGCGCCGGCCACCGGCCACAGCGCGATGCCCTCGTTGTGGCTACACCCCCACTCCCAGCCGCCGGAAAGCCGGGCGCCGCCGGAGCCGACGTACACCAGCTTGTCTCCGTAGTGCCCGTCGGCGAAGCCGCCCGCGCCGTGCACGACGAAGTACGCGCCGAACCGGGTGCCGTCCCAGCGCAGCGCCCCGTCGAGCACCGGGGCGGTGTCGTTGCTCGCCGTGCCGGTCAGTTTCGCGGACCAGGTCCGTGTGCCGTTCGTATAGCGCAGCAGGTAGGCGGCCGTATCACCCCACTTGTTCGTGTCGGCGAGCCGGGTGAGCAGCGCGAATCCATTGTCGAGAGCGACCAGTCCGCCGACCTCCTGCGCCCCGGAGACGACTACGTCCGAACCGGCCCGCGCGCCCGCCGACGTCAGGGGCGTGACGTGGATACCGTCAGCACCCTGCCACGCGACTTGCACGGTGCCGTTGGGCGCGGCCTCGGTGTCGACGCGCTTCCACTGCGGCACCTCGTTGTAGCCGGGCTGCATATACGAGTACAAGGTCCCGAGCGGGAGCTTCATGCTGGTCAGCGCGCCGACGGACAGCGTCGTGGTGCCGCCCGCAACCGAGCCGTTCGCGAGAGAGCCGGAGGCGGCGGCGCTCGGGCTCGCCGAGGCGGAGGCCGACGCAGAAGCGGAAGCAGAACCCGTACCCGATGCGGTACCGGAGGCCCCGCCCGTGGCCGCGAGCCCGGACGTGGCGTCGGTGCGCTGCTGTGCACCAGACGATTGCGCCTTCGAATTGGCGGACTCCATCGACCAGGCCAACGTCGCACCCGAGAACAGCGCGATCACGAGCGCCGCCACGCCGATCATCAACGGAGTGGACGGCCGCGACCCGCCCGCCCGATGGCGTCGGCGTCGCGGTTGGTCTTCTCCCGGACTCGGCATCACTCGCTTTAATCCCTTCCCTGAACCGATGGCCTGGCCGAGGGTCGGCACCCCCACCATCTCGCCCCCCTGTCGCCGCAGGCTGCCGCCGGGTTGCTTCAAGGTTGAGTAAAAACGTGCCGACCCCTCGCACCACGCCCGACACCACATCCGCCGAAAACCCGCACGCCCGTCGCCCCGGCATCGGTTAACCTGCGCCCGTGAGCGAGTCCGATGCGGCAGATGCAGGCCCGAATGCGCACGGCCAGCGGGTCAGCTGGGCCGAGCTGTACTTCGACCTGGTCTTCGTGTTCGCGGTCACCCAGGTGGCGTCCGCCGCGCAGAACGCCGGAACGGCCGTCGCGGTCGGGCGCGAGCTGGTGCTCTTCATCCCGTTCTGGTGGACCTGGGTCGGGGTCTCCATCCTCTACAACGGGGTCGAGCTGGTCTCCACCCGGCGCCATCTCAAGGTCTTCGCGCTCGCGCTCGGCGCGTTCGTCATGTCGATCGCGGTCCCGGACGCCTACGGGCAGCGCGGCCCGGTGTTCGGGTTCTGCTACCTCGGGCTCAGGGCACTGCTGGCCTGGGCGATGTCGCGCCGAGGCTTCTTCCGCGACCGGCTCAACCCTTACACGATCTCCGCAACGGTCAGCGCGCCGCTGATCGTGCTGGGCTCATTCACCCCGCTGCCCGCCCGCGGCTGGATCTGGCTGGCCGCCGCCGTGCTGGAACTGTCCACTCCGACGCTGCTGCGCCGCCGCATGAGCGGCCTGCACTTCGACGCCGCGCACCTGCCGGAGCGATTCGGCCTGTTCGTCATCATCGCGCTCGGCGAGATCGTGGTGGGCGTCGGCGTGCAGGAGTCCCGCGAGGGACTCGGCTGGAGCGCGCTGACCGCGCTGGTGCTCGCCTTCGTGCTCACCTGCGGCCTGTGGTGGACCTACTTCCACTTCTCGGCCTCAGCCATCGAGCACGCCCTGCGCGAGGCGCGTATCCAGTCAGTGCTCGTACGCTCGGTCTTCAGCCATGGCCACCTGGCGATGATCACGGGTCTGATCCTGATCGCCGCAGGCCTCGCCCAGGCTGTACGCGAACCTCTACGTCACCCCAGCGGCGTGCACGCGTACTTCCTGGCCACCGGAACCGCGCTCTACCTGCTCACCTTCTGCTACACCCGGGCGAGGATGTTCGGTGGGATGGGCGTGGCCCGGCTGGTCGCCGGCACGACCGCCGGGGCGCTCGCGGCCCTCGGCCCGTTCGTCCCGGCCATCGCGACCCTCGCCGCCCTCGTCAGTCTGCTGATCGCGCTCAACGCGTTCGAGGGCTGGTGGGTGGCCCACGGCCGCAGCGTGCTGATCATCCGCACCGGCCGCGGCGTCGTGGCCCCACTGCGCTGAGCCGTCCGCTCCGCCACTGCACCACCCCACGCGACCGCTAGACAGCGGCCCCGGCCAGGAACGCCAGCAGGTCCTGCCGCGAGACCACCGTGCGCGGCTTCCCCTCGATCAGCACCACCGCCGCGTCGGCCTTCTCCAGCACCGACATCAGCGCACTGATCGGCTCGCCGGACCCCACCTGCGGCAGCGGCGCCGACTTGTGCTCGTCCAGCGGGTCGGTCAGCTGCGCCCGCCCCTTGAACAGCGCCTCCAGCAGGTCCCGCTCCACGATCGAGCCGACGATCTCCGCCGCCATCACCGGCGGCTCCTCCTTGACCAGCGGCATCTGGCTGACCCCGTACTCGCGCAGGGTCTCGATCGCCTGGCCGACGGTCTCGTGCGGGTGCATGTGGACCAGGTCCGGCAGCGACTCGCCCTTGCGCGCCAGCACGTCCGCGACCTTCGCCTCGTGCGAGGTCGAGGTCAGGAAGCCGTAGTCGGCCATCCAGTCGTCGTTGAAGATCTTCGAGAGGTAGCCGCGTCCCGAGTCCGGCAGGATCACCACGACCACGTCGTCGGCCGTCAGCCGCTGTGCGTAACGCAGCGCCGCCACGACGGCCATCCCGCACGAGCCGCCGACCAGCAACCCCTCCTCGCGGGCCAGCCGCCGAGTCATGACGAAGGAGTCCTTGTCCGAGACGGCGATCACCTCGTCGGTGACCGTGCGGTCGTAGCACTCCGGCCAGAAGTCCTCACCGACCCCCTCCACCAGGTAGGGCCGCCCGCTTCCCCCGGAGTACACCGACCCTTCCGGATCCGCCCCGATCACCTTCACGCCTCCCCCGGAGACCTCCTTGAGGTACCGCCCCGTCCCGCTGATCGTCCCCCCGGTGCCCACCCCAGCCACGAAGGCCGAGATCTGCCCGTCCGTCTGCTCCCAGACCTCAGGGCCGGTCGAGTGATAGTGCGAGAGCGGATTGTTCGGATTTGAGTACTGATCCGGCTTCCACGCCAACGGGATCTCGCGCACCAGCCGGTCCGACACGTTGTAGTACGACTGCGGGTGCTCGGGCGCCACGGCGGTCGGGCACACCACGACCTCGGCCCCGTACGCCCGCAACACGTTGATCTTGTCCTGGGAGACCTTGTCCGGGCAGACGAACACGCACTTGTAGCCCTTGCGCTGGGCCACCATGGCCAGACCCACCCCGGTGTTGCCGCTCGTCGGCTCGACGATCGTGCCGCCCGGCTTCAGTTCCCCTGAAGCCTCCGCTGCTTCAATCATCCGCAGGGCGATGCGGTCCTTGACCGAGCCGCCGGGGTTCACGTACTCGACCTTGGCCAGGACGGTGGCGGCCAGGCCCTGGGTGACCGAGTTCAACTTGACCAGCGGTGTGTTGCCGACCAAGTCGACGACCGACTCGACGTAGCGCATCGGGAGCCTTTCGAACCTGTGGCGCCTTGTGGGCGCGCGATCAAGAACGGGAACGATGCCACCAGGTTAGGTGTTGTCGGAGATAAATCCGCCATCCAGACACCGGTAGCCGGTATCTTCGGGTTCCGAGGCTTACTTGGATCACATCCGCCGGGGGAAGAAAGCTGAGTGGGAGGCCGGACATGGCGTCGTTGAGCGCAAGACGGATGGTGGCCGCGGCGGCGGTGGGCGGGGGCGGCCTGACCGTGCTGACCGGGGCGTCGATCGGCCTGGTGATGGCCGAGGCCAAGCTGGCCCGCCGGGCGATCGGCGGACCCGTGGAGCTGCCTCCGCGCGCCGACGGCCTGTTCGGCGGCCATCTCGCCGCCGCGCACCCGGAGGACGCCCGTCCGCTGCGCTTCGCCGTGCTCGGCGACTCCACCGCCGCGGGCTACGGCGTCGAACAAGCCGAACAGACCCCGGGCGCCCTGCTCGCCGCCGCCCTCGCCGCCCACTCCGGACGCCCCCTGCTCCTCTCCAACGTCGCCCGCGTAGGCGCCCGCTCGGACCGCCTCGGCGAGCAGGTGGACGCCCTGCTGGCCGACGGCCTGGAAAACGCGCCCCAGGTCGCGGTCGTCATGATCGGCGCGAACGACGTGACCGGCCGGATGTCCGCACCCGAGGCGGCCGAGCACCTGGGCGACGCCGTGGCCAGGCTCCAGGCCGCGAGCTGCCAGGTCGTCGTGGGCACCTGTCCCGACCTGGGCACCATCCGCCCCATCCAGGTCCCGCTGCGCTGGCTGTGCCGCCGGTGGAGCCGCCGCCTGGCCGGCCTACAGGCCCAGGCCGTACACCGGGCGGGCGGACGTTCGGTACCCATAGGCGCGCTGTTGGGCCCCGAGTTCGCCGCCCGCGCAGAGCTGTTCGGCCCGGACCGCTTCCACCCGTCCGCCGAGGGCTACGCCACCGCCGCCGCAGCAGTGCTGCCCGCCCTGGCCGCCGCCGTCTGGCAAATCACCCGTCCCGACGCTGAACAGCCCCAGCCCCAGCCCCAGCCCGCGCCCTCTCCCGAGCCCGCACCCCCCACCCTTACCCACCAGTAACTTATCGAGTAACCTTCCCTCGACACCGAAGTCGAGCGAAGCCGCACGCGGACCCGCACTCGTGCCCACACCGCACTCGCACCCGCACGGCCCCGAAGGAGCCCCCATGCCCGAGGCAGTGATCGTAGCCACCGCGCGTACTCCGATCGGCCGTGCGTTCAAGGGCTCGCTCAAGCAGCTGCGCCCGGACGACCTCGCCGTCACCGCCGTACGTGCCGCGCTGGACAAGGTCCCGCAGCTCGACCCGCACGACATCGACGACCTGATCCTCGGCTGCGGCCTGCCCGGCGGCGCGTCCGGCTTCAACATGGGCCGCGTGGTCGCGGTGCTGCTCGGCTACGACTTCCTGCCCGGCACGACCATCACCCGCTACTGCTCCTCCTCGCTCCAGTCCACCCGCATGGCCCTGCACGCCATCCGGGCCGGCGAGGGCGACGTGTTCGTCTCCGCGGGCGTCGAGTCCGTCTCCAGCTTCGCGACCGGCAGCTCCGACTCGTGGCCGGACACCGAGAACTCCCTCTTCACCGACGCCAAGGCCCGCACCGTCAACCGCGCCGAAGCGGACGCCCCCACCTGGACCGACCCCCGCGAGGGCGGCGCCGTCCCGGACGTCTACATCGCGATGGGCCAGACCGCCGAGAACCTGGCCCAGATCAAGGGGGTCACCCGCCGCGACCAGGACGAGTTCGGCGTGCGCTCGCAGAACCTGGCCGAGAAGGCGATCGCGGACGGCTTCTGGCAGCGCGAGATCACCCCGGTCACCCTGCCCGACGGCACGGTCGTGGCCAAGGACGACGGCCCCCGCGCAGGCGTCACCCTAGAGGCCGTCGAGGCACTCAAGCCGGTCTTCCGCCCCGACGGCACGGTGACCGCGGGCAACTGCTGCCCCCTCAACGACGGCGCCGCGGCCGTGGTCATCATGTCCGACACCAAGGCCCGCGACCTGGGCATCACGCCCCTGGCCCGCGTAGTGTCCACCGGCCTCACCGCCATGTCCCCCGAGATCATGGGCATCGGCCCGGTCGAGGCGTCGAAGAGGGCCCTGGCCCACGCCGGCATGTCCATCAGCGACATCGACCTGGTCGAGATCAACGAGGCCTTCGCCGCCCAGGTGATCCCGTCCTACCGCGACCTGGGCATCGACCTGGACCGCCTCAACGTCAACGGCGGCGCCATCGCGGTGGGTCACCCGTTCGGCATGACCGGCGCGCGCATCACCACCACGCTCATCAACTCGCTGCAGTGGCACGACAAGCAGTTCGGCCTCGAGACCATGTGCGTAGGCGGCGGCCAGGGCATGGCCCTGATCCTGGAGCGCCTCTCCTAGAGCCCTCTCCTAGCCCACCGCTCCACCACACACGCGACGCCCCGTTCCCCCACTTCACCGCGTCCCCCCTTCCCCGTCCCCCAGTGGGTGGGCACTCCCCTCCCCGTCCCCGCTCCTACACAGCTCTCACTAATTCCCCCGCCTCCCGAACCCCCCTCTCCAACACTTCCCCCGCCGTCACCCGTCCCCCCTCCACCGTCCACACCAACTCCTCATCCAGGTCGGCCAGCGCACGCATCCCCGCGACCAGATCGTGCCCCGTCACCGCGATCTGGTCACCCACGATGAACGCCCCGTCGAACGGCAGTTCCCGCCACACCGGCGGCACGTCCGACGCCCGCTCCTCGACCCCCTGCCCCAACGCCGCCAGCAGCGCGGCGAACCGGTGCCCCGCCTCGGCCCGCGAGCGCCCGTCCGGCAGCGCACCCAGCAGTTTCGACTGCGGCAGCGAGCGGTACAAGGCGGCGAGCAGGGCGACGGCCCGCGTCAGCGGATCAGTGCGATGGCCGGTTTCGATCACCCGTCCAGGCTAGGGCTTGGGATCCGCCGTCTCCACCCCGGCACCCACACCGCGCACAGTTCGCCACCCGGCGACCGATCGTCCAACATCAGACGACAATCACCCGAAAATAACTAGGCCCGCAGGGGTTGCCTGACCCACCGCCGTCAGGCACAGTCGAAGTCACGGAGCGGTCACGCGACGGCCAAACGACGGACAGACAGCCGACAGCGAACAGCCGCCGCCTCCGCTTCACCGCAGACAGCGAGCCATGCAGTCAGCCCGAGCCGAGCACGCACACCAGTGTCACACCAGGCGCCCCGTCACCGGCGCATCCCCCCGCGCCCGACGAGCCGTCCATCCCCCCAGATTCTTCAGTCGCACCGCCCCCGGGAGACGCCAAATGTCGCTGCACCACTCGGAACAGACCCACCGGAACCTGCTCGCCCGCATCCCCGACGCCACGGGCCGCGCCCTCACCGACTGGTTCCGCGACGTCGAAGCCGGGCCGGCGCTCCTCCGCTTCGACGAGCGCGTGAACTGGCTGCGCGCCGAGTACAACATCTCGCACGGCTACGCCACCGCGATCATCCACGAGCACGACGTCCGCCGCGCCAGCCGCGCCTTCGCCTAGCCACCACCACCACTCCGGTTCGGCCTGTCCCCGCGACCAGGAACCCCACCGGCGCGACTCAAGCCCCACCACCAGCGGCAATGCATCCGCACGCCACGGCCCCTTCACGCGCGCCCGACACAGTCGCGCACGCCACAATCCGCCCGTGGCCCCCGAGCATCCCAGTCAACGCCCCCAAGCTGGCAAACCAGCCCCGGACCGCCGCCGACAGCCGCTACGCTGTCCGCGTGCGCTTCAGCCGCGCGCCCGGATGGCGGAATGGCAGACGCAGGGAGCTTAAACCTCCCGGGCCGAAGGGTCGTGCGGGTTCGAACCCCGCTCCGGGCACCCGCCTGAGCTGGGCATTTGGTCTTGCTCTCCATCCAACGAAGATTGAACAGGCCCTGTGGTCTCAATAATCCCCGAACCTGAACCGCTCCGGTTTTGATCCAGCCGACTTTTCTCGACAACGGCGCAGGTGCGCTGATGTGGTGCGACAGTTCACGGTTCGGCCCGTTGCCAACACCACTGGGTCGTGTCGAGGGAACGGGGCGAACCGTGAAGGCTCTGTCAGGCGTGAGGCGTTGCGTCAGGCTGTCTGGTCCTCGACCCTCATCGGCATCGGAGGAAGCTCCGGGTTTAGCGGAGGCAGATCCAGGCCTACCTCGGGCAGCCCCAGGTGCGCACCGGAGACGGCGTTTGCGGGTCCTTGGAGGCCCGCCTGGTGGCCGAGGGCTCCGGCTCGCGCTGCCCGCAGGTGTTCGCGTAGACCTGAGATCATCATGTCGACCTCTGACCCTCCCTGGAACGACGCGACCTGCTCGATCTGCACCCGTTCGCTCTCTGCGATTCCGATTGCGAGCCTGACCACTATGCTGCCCGACACGTTCAGGCTGATGAACTGCTGCATCGTGTGGGTACCGACCGCGCTGGACGGCGGCTGTCCCGGCGCAGGGGGCGCGAACACCGTCACCCGGTCGCTGGAAGTCTGCATACCGTCGACCTTGTCCAGGCCGTACTCCTTGGTGCCGTCAGTGAACGTCGTGCCCGTGACCATGTCGTAGACGCACTCGTAGATCGGCATCCGCTCCGTCGAAAGGTACACGACAAGAATCTGATATGCCGAGTAGCGACGCTTTCCGTCCACACCCCAGGCACTCCGGTATTGGGCGTTGCTCGGAATCCCGACGAAGACGAGGCGTTGCTTGTTGGCCGGCAGCGTTTGGTTCAGTTCTGTCGGGTGGATGTTGAGCCGCAGCAGACCGCGCTCGACGATGGGCTCCAGAGCCTTCTCCAGCCACCGGTCCATCTGCCTGTCAGTTGCCCGAGGCGTCGCCCGCTTGTACTCCCCCTGGTAACCGGCATACCCGATCGCGCCCCAGATGAGGACGCCCAGGCCGACGACGATGAAGAAGGCGCTGGTCGCCATGCCGAGAATCAGGGCGAACGCTCCGATCGCGAACTTGGCGTAGGCACCAGTCGGCGTGACCGGCATCTTGACGAAGTACTTGGCGGCCAGTTCCTCGCGCTTGGCCTCGACAGTCATGCCAGCCTCCTGTTGTAAAGTATCTTCCACATTGGGCACTCGCGCGCCGGAGCGTGATGGATCAGTTCATCGATGTGCTCCGGTCGCATGCTTGCCGCGAGCTGGTGCAGTTGTTCGTCCGTGTATGGACGAGGTTTGAGGCCGCGCAGGAAGTAGTAGTCCTCGACTACCAGCGAGTAGAGCGCCCAGACGTGCCAGGCAGAGGAGTTGAGTTCCATCGCTTTGCGCAGCAGCATCTCGATGTTCGTGATGTGCTGTGACGTGTACGTCCCCGGGCGCTTGCCCGAGAGCCCCGCCAACGCCCGGTAGTAGTAGACGTCCGCTTCGGCGGGGTACAACCGGTAAATCCCATTGAGGCGGGTCAGCGCCTCGCCGTAGGCCGCAGCGCGCAGTTCATGCACGGCTCGGACGAATTCCGGGTCCACGGACAGTGCGTCCGGCAGCAGGGTCGACAGTTGCGGCCACGCCCTGGCGATCGTGGCCAGCGGCAGAATCCAGGCGATGTTCTTGCCGATGTCGCGGTCGCGCTCGATCATCATGCCGACCACGCGCGAGGAGTGGGTGTCGACGGCAGCGCTACCGCTGTAGCCCTCGACAATGGACGGCTGGTCCGCCGCGCCATTCACTTGGAGCAGGTGTCCGGTCTCGTCGTAGTTTGCGCCCGTGACCCAGGCAGCCTGCCCTCGATCGCGGTAGGTCTTGGGAAAACCGAACACCTCAAGCTGGATCCGGGGATCGCGCAGCGTCGGCGATCCGAGCGGAGCGACCTCGAAGGCGGCCGGCACGCGGATGACCGCGACATCCAGGCTCGCATCCCAACGGTGATGGTCGGGCTGTATCGACTCAACCGCGCACAGCTGTGCGGGGCGTCCGCTCCTCGGCTGCTCGACCCAGAGCTTCGTGGTCGGGCGCTTGGCCGCCATACAGCCGACCGCGCCAGGGTCGCCTTCCCTGTGGCCGCAGGTCGGCTCGATATGGTGGGCTGTGGACAGTGCAAGGTCGTCGGTGACAGCGAAGGCCGCGCCGATCACCTCTCCCGGGCTGCCGTCCTCCTCAGCGCGGCGCAAGCGCAGCCGCCACGACGCGTCGCCGGTCATGATCCAGCCGCCTTCGGCGCGACGGCGCGCCGCCACAGCATCTCGACGTCGAAGTGTCCCTCCGCGCCGGTCTTGGCCAGGACGGCGCCCGCCTCGGCGGTCAGCTTCACTCCGAAGGTCAGCTTGATCTCATCGGGATTGCTCGCGCGCAGGACGTCGAGCGCGCTGGCCGCGGCGTCCTTGATTTCCACGAGCCCGGCCTCGAGGGACGCGCCGACGTTGCGGACCTGGTCGCCGCGGCGGCCGACCTGGCCGATCCCCGACGCCGGCTCGCCGCTCTCGACCACGACGGAGCCCGACCCATTCCTTACAGTAAAACGCATCAATTCGCTCATGACGTGCTGGAGACCTCGAATCTGCCCTCATTCGCCCACGGCGAAAATGAAGGCGCTTAAGGGAATAGCCGCCCTGCCGAAACACAGGATCAGGCAAGGCGCGAGTGACCCGGGAACGGCCTACAGCGGCGGGCGCTCCCTCAACTGCTACGTGTGTTCGAATTCAGTCAGCGAGCCGATAGCGCCCGGAAATGTGAGCGCCTTGCCCATCCGGACCATAGCGTGGCGACGCCGATGTGCATCTTCATGTCGTGAATCACGACACGCCTCCCCAGGCACCAATCTCACCCCCAGGCCTTTCGACCTCTACCGATGAGAGTCGCAGATCGAATTCGCGCTGGCCGAGAGTATATGAAACTGTGACCTTCGTCGGCTCCGACCTGATGCACAATTCGCGGGGGGGCGCAACAAAGGGGGTGCACAGTGCGCTCTTCGCTCCCCTACCAGCATCAGGGGAGTTAATGCCGCGTGATCGTTAAACCTGGCGTTTGCTTGCGATGGGCTCGCTCGATTGGCTGTTGATCGGCGGAGAACAACGTACGGGTACGCAGGATCGACCACTTTGCTCACAATTCACGCGTGCTTGCCGACCTTGCGGTCGCGGGTGCATCCGAATCGCTCGAACAGCTCGACAGTTACGCTGTGAAGGAAGCGGCCGCTGCGCACGCGCAAGACTGCCTGCGGACGCGGCACGTGACCTCGACGCGACTCTTGACTCGACGCCATCGGCTCAAGAAGCGAAAGTCCGTCCGACCGGCCAAAGTTGCTTCAGCTCTTGGCTACCGCAAGTGCGGCGCGCGCCAACGATCTTTAGTCTCATTTCTAGTCTCATTCCGCCCAGATACGCCGGTGTCCGCCGGCATACGTTGACTGGCCTGAGCTGCACAGACGGACAGTCACGGATGTCGGCGGACATCGGGTGATCGAGCTTAATGCGTCGTGATGATCGGCTGGTGGCATCTTCAAGCCCAGTCAAGTCCTGCATGGTGGAGGAATGCGGTGAAGAGCTCCGGTCGGCGGCGGATGGAGGCCAGCGTTCGGTCGGCCGTGTCGGTCAGTGCGCTCAGAGTCGGGGCGCAGTACTGGGCCAGGGGCCCGTTCTTCACCCAGGCCCAGAGCTGTTCGACGGGGTTGAGCTCTGGGGCGTAGCCGGGCAGCGGCTCGACGGCGAGCCAGCCGGCGTTCGCGGCCAGGAACGCCTTGGTCTTGCGGCTGCGCACGTGCGCGGAGAGCCTGTCCCACACCAGGATCACCCGGCGGGCCCGCAGTCCCGCGTGCAACTGCTCGAGCAGCGGGCCGAACTCGTCCTCGGTGAACGAGCCGTCCTCGATCAGCGCGTAGAACAACCGTGGCAACCGTCCGCGCCGGTAGCACACGAACGCGGCCATCGAGGTCTTACGCCCGCGCGCAGCCGAGTACCGAAGCACCGGTACGACCCCGCGCGGCGCCCAGGTGCCGCGCACCGGCGGGCACAGCATCACGGCGGCCTCGTCCTCGAACACCACCCATGCCCCGGGGTTGCGAGTCCGAGCCAGGATGTCCGGCCAGGTCAGCTCTCTCCACTGTCGGATGGCCTGCTCGTCGCGCTGCGTGGCCCGGCGCCCCGGGCGGTGAAACGTCCAGCCGATCCGGCGCAGCAGCCGCCACGCCCCGGACGGATCTGCGAAGCACACCCCGAACAGCGATTCGATCAGCACATTGACCCGCGGTGCGGTCCACCGGTCGTTGTCGTAACCGTGCGCGAGCGCGCCGCGCTCCAACTCGGCAACCAGCCGCCCGACCTGCTCGCCGTCCAGCAGACACGGGTAACCGGGACGCCCGAGCGAGCGCAGCGCCTCGGCTCCGCCGGCCTCCCAGCGCGCCTTCCACAAGTCGACCGCCGAATCGCTCACCCCCAGCGCCTCGGCGATCACCACGTTCGCCACACCCAGCTCGAACAGCTCCGCGGCCCGCAACCGCCGCTTCTCCTGGAACACCCGCTCCCGAGCACCCGGCGTCATCGACATACTCATACTTACGGTCTACCGCGCCTGGCAAGCACCCAGCCGATCATCACGACGCATTAAACCTCCCGGACCGTGAGGTCGTACGGGTTCGACCCCCGTTCCGGGCACAGGTTCTCACCTGCATGTTGCACCCGGAGCGTGACTCCGGTGAAGATCGAAACGGCTGCCTGGTCTCAACTGCGGTCTCAACCACGACAAACCTCTCTTGGTCGTCGGATGCAAGCTTGGTGAGCAGCATCCGCCCAGGCCGAGGCGCAACAGGACGGGACAGGCTAAAGACGCCACACCGATAGCCCGTGTTTGCCATGTCGTGAGTCGCATGGTCGCTGCGGATAGTGGCGCGGATTCCAGGGTCGGCGCCGTTCGCGAACGCCACCATGGCCACAGGGATGCCACAGGTCGACTCGGCACGAATGCCTACGAGCGCGGCGAGCGTTCGACCGGCAACGATGTCCTCGTCGATCCTGGCGGCTGCACCCTGTCCTCCACCCATGGGGTTTGCAAACGAGCATGAACTTGCGACAAGTGCCTTTCAGTGGTTCGAAGGATGGTGCCAGGACGTCACGGGAGCGCGTCGGACGGTCAGCTTGGGAATTTGAGTATCCAGATGAGGGCTGACGTGCGCACTGGTCAGCGACTCGCGTCCGAGTTGATCTCCCGTGGGTCCCCGCTTTTGACCGTTCGGCTACCTCCGTACGGGCACGCAACGGGCACGGTTACGAGCCGGGCCACCGGTCTGCGCTCTCGTCGAACGACCGATCGACCCCCGCCGGCGGAGGAAGCCGCGTGACAGAATTCTCGGGACAGCAGGGGAGTCGCGAACGCGAATAGATCACCGAAAGGGTGAACGGGCGTGTCCAGTGGGACCATGTTCAGTGTCTTCGGGCGAATGACTGCACTGCCTGGTCGGCGTGACGAGCTGATCGCATTGCTCCTAGACGGATTCCGCGCCAGCGGCGACGGCGGCCTCCTCGCTTACAGTATCAACGCAGCTTTCGATGACCCGGACACGATTTGGCTGACACAGCTGTGGACGGACAAGGAAGCACACGACGCGACCACCCGTTTGGCGCAGATCGCAGCGTTAACTCGCCGGGTTCCTCCACTCCTGGCTCAGCAACCCGAAGGCTTCTACGGCGACGTCGTCCATGCCAGCGCCCGAACCGTTCAATAGGCCATGGTTGCCCTGGCCCGATGTGAGCTGACCTCCTCGATGCGAACTTGCGGCATCGGTGGGGCAGCTCTGGATATTCCAGCTAAATTCAGGTCGGACGGGGCCGTGCTGCGTCACAGATCGTCGTTGCCGTTGCTGTACTCGGCTGCTGCACGGCGGGAGCGGCGCACCATGAGGAATTGGCCGACATTTGAAGCGGCAATGAGCGCGAGTCCCGGTATGTAGAGCCAGCCGACGCGTTCGAGGGCGGCACACGCGCAGAGGTAGACGCCGGGTATGCCGAGTACGAATCGGATGGCTTGTTGCCGGTTGCCGCAACGTGACTCTCGCCAGAAGACAAGCGCACCGAAAGCAGTCATGAGTGCTGCGATGGCAACTAGCCCCGTTGTATTTGACATGCGCCGCATGTTGTCAGATGAACGTGAGCTGGTCGAGGCGCGGACAGCTCGGCCGGAACCGGTATCTCTGACCTCCTCCGTGTCAGGGCGGATTCCTGACCTCGGCCATTGGCGTCCGTTGTCGTCTCGCGTGGTCCGCTGTTGATCGTTTGTCGTCTGCTGTCGGCTGGTGCCGTCTGTTGTCGGAAGTTTCGCTGACTTCTCGCTGACTACGTCGGTTGACATATCAGCCGGTGGGCAGCCTCGTGAGCAACACAGGCTCAGCGCAATGCATCGTCCCAATCCTGCGCCGCCGCCACCACCGTGATGATCCAGGCTATGAACGGAAGCAATACCGCGAAAGCCATAAGGATCATCGCGATGACACAGGACACACGGCTTCCCTCGTCCTCCATGGCCGCCTCTCGGGCCTCGGTCGATCGCTTCCATGGTAGGGACGCGATTCCGACGTTGGCAGTTCGGGCCGCGCCCGTGGCTGGGGCTGAGGGCCTGCGTACCTCCGCGGCTGGGCAGACTCCGTCTTGCCGGGCGGCTGTCCTCTCGTCAAGTGCTTTCCTTGATGAGAGGGTGGTCGTCTGGCAACCCTCGTGGTGACCGGCCGTGGAGGTGCCCAGGCCCGACCCACTCTCTCCCCTCCCAACCTTCACCCTCCCGACCTGCTGTTTTGTCCCCTCTCCGTGGAGGGCTCGCCGAAGGCGTCCTATCGTTCTTGCTCCCTCGATCCGTCGGCCGTGTGGTGTCCGGTCTGGATCGTCGCCGCGTGCTGTCGAGTGTCGAGCTGTTGAGCTGCCCTGTTCGCGGTCGTCTCGTGTGCCGTCCGGCTGCTGTCCGTTCTGTCCCTGCTCCATCACGCGGGTGCCGGCGCGCCGGTCCGCGCACCGCGCACGGGGGTCTCGGTGAGGAGACCGAGCTTTGCCTTGACCTTGTCGGCGTCGGGGTGGCCTAGTTCGATGAAGATGTTCAGGGCTTGTTGGTAAGCACACTCGGCGGCGTCGGGATCCTCACTTGCGTGATAGGTGTCACCCGAGCGGAAGAGAGTGTCGGCTTCGTAGTACCGGTCGCCGAGTTCGCGGTGCAGGGTCAGTGCGCGGCGGTAGCAGTCGAGGGCTTCGGTGTGGTGGCCGAGTTGGTGATGGACGAATCCCAGGCTGTCCAGCGTGCCGGCCTGCCCGTATCGGTTGCCTGATGTCCGGTGGAGGGCCAAGGCTTTGCGGCACGAGGCGAGGGCTGCCTGATAGTCCCCGAGCAGGGCCTCGAACCAGCCGGCGTTGTTGAGCGTATTGGCCTGGCCGATCAAGTGTCCGGCGTCTCGGAACAGGTCAAAGGCTTGGCGAGTGTGATCGAGGCCGCGCGCCGGTTCGCCCCGTCGCTCCCACACGATGGCGATGTTGTTGTGGATGTTGGCCTGTCCGGTTTTGTCGTCGGCGCTGATGTACAGGCCGAGGGCGTGGCTGAGCAGGGCGTGTGCGTCGTCGAAGCGGCCGAGTCGCGTGTATGCGCGGGCGAGTTGGCGGTGGGCGAGGGCTTGCGCGTCCAAGTCGGTCAGGCGCGCCGCGGCGGCAACCGCGGTGCGTCCGACGGAGGCGTGGTCGTGCCAGTGCCCCTGCCAGTCGAGGAAGGTCCATAGGGTCCAGGCCAGCTGCCACGCATGCGCATCCATGCCAGCGGCGGCGGCCAGGTCGACGGCGGCCAGCAGCACCGTGCGTTCGGTGGTGAACCAATCCAGTGCGCCCCGGTAGTCGGCGGGGCGTTCGAAGACCACGCCGGTGTGGGCAGGCGTGAGGAGGATCGAATCCCGGTCCTTGTCCAGCAGGCGGTCAGCCGCGAAGGCGCTGTACAGATAGTGGTCGAGGATGCGTCGGGTCGCGGCGTTGCGCTGCCGGTGGGGTTCGGCGGTGTGGGCCAGCTGGATGGCGTACGCGCGCAGCAGGTCGTGCAGCGTGTAGTGCCCGGGGGTGTGTTCCGCGATCAGGTTGACTCGGGTCAGTTCGGTCAGCAGCGACTGCGCGTGCGCCAGGGGGGCGGCGGCGAGGCTCGCCGCGGCCGGCGCGCTCAGGTCGGGCCCGGGATGCAGGCCGATCAGCCGGAACATCCTGGCCGCCGGAGCACTGAGGGTGGCATACGACCAGGAGAACACGGCCCGTACGTCGGCGGCCGGGTCGCCGCCGTCGAACATGTCGAGGTGTTGCCCGGCCTGACCCAGTTCCCGTGCCACGTCGGCGAGGAAGTGGGGGTTGGCCTCGGTCCGGGCGGCCACTATGGCCAGGGCGATCGGCAAGCGGGCCGAAGCGGCGATGATGCGTTGGACGGCCTCGGGCTCAGCGGCCACCCGCGCTGTGCCCAGACGGGCGCTGAGCAGTTCGCGGGCCTCCGTCACCGTCAGCAGGTCAAGCGTCAGGAGGCGGGCGCCGTCGACGGCGGCCAGGCCGGTCAGCTGGTTGCGGCTGGTGACCAGGACCGCGACCGTGGAGCTGCCGGGCAGCAGCGGTCGCACCTGGCCGGCGTCCCGGGCGTTGTCGAGCACGATCAGTATCCGGCGACCGGCGATCAGGGTGCGGTACAGGGCGCTTTGGGCATCCAGGTCGGCGGGGATCTGGGCCGGGAGCACGCCGAGAGCGCCGAGGAAGCTGTGTACCGCCTCGGCCGGGTCGGCGGGTCGCCGGTCGGGAGCAAAACCGTGCAGGTTGACGTACAACTGGCCGTCGGGGAAGCGGTCCGCGACCTGGTGTGCCCAGTACACCGCGAGCGCGGTCTTGCCGACTCCGGCCATCCCGTCGATCGCCGAGATCGCCACCGCGCCTTCGGCGGTGCCCGCGTCCAACAGGCCGGTGAGCGTGTCCAGTTCGGCCTGTCGGCCGGTGAAGTGCCGTATCGCCGCAGGCAGTTGCCGTGGGCCTTCGGTCGACGCGCTCCCGGCACGGCCGACGCGGCTGGCACGCTGCCGGGTCAGCTGCTCGGCGCCGTCCGCGTCCGGGAGTCCCAGCGCGGCCGTGAGCGACTGAAGGGACCGGGGGTAGGGCCTGCCGGTTCGGTCCCGTTCCAGATTGCTGATCGTCCGCACGCTCACCCCGGACTTGGCGGCCAAGTCCTCCTGCGTCAATCCCGCGGCGAGCCGCGCCTGCCTGAGCCAGGTTCCGATGGACGGTGCGTCGTTCACGTGTCGCCTCGCACGCTGGCCGCCTCTCCGATACGAGATCAGCACTCGAACCTTCTACCAGCCGTGCCGGATCCTACAGGCCCCGACCGGAAAGGGTGCCGGTTAGTTTTCCGGTCGGATGACGTGGGCTTCGACGAGTCGGACGGGGAAGCTGGCAGCTGTTGACGGGGCGTCAGTTCGCGACGGGAGTAAGGAGCCGGACGCGCACAGGGCGCCCATACCCTCCGCACAGGGCCGCCGCCTGAAACCGGCGGTCGAACGAGAGGAACAGTGAATGTCCCTAAGCAGGCGATTGAGAGCTATTGCAGCGTCGGCTGTACTCGCGGCATGTTCGATGGTGGGGCTCGGCGCGATGCCGGCCTCGGCGGCAACGGTCACGCCCTCCTGCGCCGCGGACGCCGTGCTCGGCATCACCTCGGCGTCGTACCACTTCATGTGGGACGGCACCACCTGGTTCCATGACGGGCCGGGCGGCTCGGTCACCGGAACGGTGCAGGCGCAGCGGACCATCAGCGCGACGATCTCCGCCGGGGCCGAAGTCTCGACGGACGAACTGGTGGTGGCCGCGAAGGCAACGGTCAGCTCCTCGGTGACGAAGACGCTGCAGACGACGCTCGGGCACGCCTACACCCACACCATCCCGGCCAAGGACTACGGGAACCTGAGGTACGGCGGCTGGGGCTACTCCGTCAGCTGGACGTACGAGTACCGGCAGTCGAACTGCGTGATCAAGATCCTCCAGAAGGGCACCGGCCAAGTGCCGACCGTGGCGCAGGGTTGGTACTACTTCAACACCACAAGCTGAACTGAACGGGGTGTAGCACTGCGGCCGTCCGGCACACGCCGGAAGGCCGCAGTGCTACGCCGCAGTGCTATGCAGGAGTGCGCGGCTGCCACCGAAGGATTTCACTTTGGGATCGGGCGCACAGAGGTCGACGGGTCGGGGGCGGCTACGTCGCTGCCTGTCCGCCCGGTTGGACGTCTTCGTGCAGGTGCACGATGAGCCACCTGTCGTTGTCGTTGTCGTGGCGCAGGATCGCGGTGTTGCGTACCAGTTCCGGTGGGCGCGGGGCTGTCGGATCCGGGGCCGGGAAGTCGACTCTCAGCCAGTACCTGGCTACGGCGATGGTTCCGAACACGTCGATGACACAGTCGTACGCTGTCAGCGCGGATCGCCCGGCTGCTGCGTCGAGTGCGGGGCGGGCGTCGCGGACGCGGTCCAGTTCGGCCTTCCCACGTAGCAACCCCGGGGTCGCGGAGTCCCAGACGCTGGCTTCGGGATCCAGGAAGGAGTCGATGCGTTCGCGATCGCCTGTTGTATAGGCCTGATACATGCCTGTGATCGCCGCCCATACGGCCGCGAGGTCGCTGGGGCTGCCATGGGGTCGGACGCTGACGGGTCTGGCATCAGCAGCACGGGGAGTGTCGTCGGTGGTCATCGGTGGCGCCTGTCTGTCGTGCACAGTGGAGTTGGAGGTGTTGGGCGGGTGCCGATGCCGGTGCGGGTGCGGGTGTCGGCGCCGGCCGGGATCAGGGGAGTATGACGAGATCGCGGTTGGTGCGGTTGAGCCGCTCCCCGCCGTCCTCGGTGCAGACGACGATGTCCTCGATGCGGGCTCCGTACCGGTCGGGCAGATAGATGCCGGGCTCGATGGAGAAGGCCATGCCCGGTTCCAGAGGCAGGTCGGAGTCGGCGGTTATGTACGGCTCCTCATGGCTTTCCAGGCCGATGCCGTGGCCGGTGCGGTGGATGAAGTAGTCGCCGTAGCCCGCCTCGGTGATCAGGTTGCGGCCGACTGCGTCCAGTTCCGCGGCGGTAATGCCGGGGCGTACTGCGGCGGTCTGGGCGGTCTGGGCCTGGAGTAAGACCTCGTAGAGGTTGAGGAACTCCTCGGGAGGCTGACCGATGACGTAGACGCGGGTGGAGTCGGAGCAGTATCCCTGGTCAGTGGTGCCGCCGATGTCTACGACCACCGGGTCGCCGGGGTGGATGACGCGGTCGGACAGTTCATGGTGCGGGCTGGCGCTGTTGGGTCCGGAGCCCACGATGACGAAGTCCACCCGAACGTGGCCCTCGGCGATGATCGCGTCCGCGATGTCGCGTCCGACCTCACGTTCGGTGCGCCCGGCCCGCAACCACTCGCCGACGCGGGAGTGCACGCGGTCGATGGCCTCGCCAGCGCGGCGTAGGGCGGCTGCTTCCTCGTTGGTCTTGCGCATCCGCAGGCCGTACAGGGCTGCTCCGGCGAGGGATTGCTCGGCGTCGGGCAGCGCGCCGCGCAGGGCGAGTGCCTTTTCGAACCACATCCGGTTGTCCAGGCCGACCCGGGTGACGGTGCGCGGCAGACGGGCGGCGGCGAGCGCGTACGGGTCGTCGCCTTCGGCCCAGCCGATGATCTCGATGCCGAGTTGGCCGGCTGGGGAGGCTAGTGCGGCGGGCTTCTCGAGCGCGGGTACTAGCAGGCAGGGTTCTGCGTCGACTGGCAGGACCAGGCAGGTGAGGCGTTCGAGTGGTTGCGCGTCGTAGCCGGTGAGGTAGCGCAGATCGGCCCCGGGCGAGATCAGCAGGGCCTCGAGGCCGAGTGCGGCAGCGGCACGGCGGGCCCGGTCTAGCCGCTCGGACGGGAACAGCGGGGTGGCCATGGTTCTCCGTACTAGAACTTGAGTGATGGCGGCCGATGAGGAGGGGGAGGGAGCAGTGTCGAGGGCCGCGGGGCGGCGGTATCAGGGGGCGTAGAGGCGGCAGGCTACGCCGTCGGGTGTGAGCTGCGGGTCTTCGCGGTCGCAGCCGTCGAAGACCTTTGGACAGCGCGGGTGGAAGCGGCAGCCGCTCGGCGGCGCGGCAGGGTCGGGGACGTCGCCGGGCAGTTCGGCGGGCAGCCGTCCCGCGCCGTCGGCGTGCGGGATCGCGGCCAGTAGCGCCTGGGTGTACGGGTGTCGCGGGTTGTCCCAGACTTCTGCGGTCAGGCCGGTCTCCACGATCCGGCCTAGGTACATCACCGCTATACGGTCGGCGATCAGGCGCACGACGGACAGGTCGTGGCTGATGAACAACAGCCCGGCGCCCGATTCGACGGCCAACGCCCGCATGAGTGTGGCTACCTGCGCCTGGGCGGAGGCGTCTAGGGCGGAGATGGGTTCGTCGCCGACTAGCAGCCGCGGTCGGGCGGCTAGTGCGCGGGCGATGGCGACACGCTGGCGCTGGCCGCCGGAGAACTCGTGCGGGTGGCGTTGTGCGGCGGCGGCCGTCAGGCCGACGCGGGTGAGGAAGTGTTCGGGTGAGTCGGGTAAGTCGGGTGTGGAGGCGTCGCCGCGCTGCGCGGCGGCGCGCAGCCCGTCGGTGATCTGTGCGCCGACGCGCCTTCTGGGGTTGAGCGAGCCGTACGGGTCCTGGAAGACCATCTGGATGCGGGTGAGGGCGGGGTCTCGGCGGCGGGTCCGCAGCGGTTGGACGGGCGTGCCGTCGAAGGTGATCTCACCGGCGGTGGGCGCGGTCAGGCCGCAGACCGCGCGGGCCAGGGTCGACTTTCCGCAGCCGGACTCGCCGACCAGGCCGACGACCTCCCCCGCACGCACCTCCAGGCTGACACCGGCGACGGCGCGGATCGGCGGCCGGCCGGACGGGCGGTACTGCACGACGAGGTCTCGGATGGAGAGCAGGGGGGCGGTCACGGGGTGCTCCGGGTGGGCTCGTCGCGGTCTCCGGGTGCCGCCTCGCCGGGGCCCGTCGCGGGGGCGGGAGGGTCGGCCGGCCGGGCGTTTCCGGGTAGCGCGTCCAGCAGGCTGCGGGTGTAAGGGTGCTGTGGATCGGTGAGCACCCGGGCGCGCGTGCCGGTCTCGACGACGAGCCCGTCGCGCATGACGCTGACCTGGTCGGCGAGTGCGGACATCACGCCCAGGTCGTGGGTGATCAGCAGGATCGCCAGGCCGAGGTCGTCGCACAGGCGGCGCAGCAGTCGCAGCACGCCGGCCTGCACGGTCACGTCGAGCGCGGTGGTCGGCTCGTCCGCGATCAGGACCCTGGGCTCGCAGGCCACTGCGATCGCGATCGCGATGCGCTGGCGCATTCCGCCGGAGAACTGGTGCGGGTAGCGGTCCAGCGCCTCCTCGGGGTTCGGAATGCGCACCTGGGCGAGCAGGTCGGCGGCCCGGGTACGGGCTGCCTTCCGGTCCAGATGCAGGTGGTGACGCAGGTGGTCGGTCAGCTGGCGGCCGACGCTGAGCATCGGGTGCAGGCTGGAGGACGGGTCCTGGAAGACCATGCCCACCTGACGGCCGCGGATCGCGTTGAGGCGCCCCGGCGTCAGGGCCAGTAGATCCGTGTCGCCGAGCGTGATCCGGCCGCCGGTGTGGGCGCCGCTCGGCAGGAGGCCGAGTACCGCGAGGCCGGTCATGGTTTTGCCGGAGCCGCTCTCCCCCGCGAGGCCATGGATGCGGCCGGGTTGCAGGGCTAGGTCCACGCCGCGCAGGATCGGGGTTCGGCCGGCTGGTGCGGGTAGATCTATCATCAGGCTTCTGATATCTAGTGCGTTCATGCCGCGCGCTCCCCCTCCACGTGGCCCGCGTGGGCCCGGCCGTCCCCGATCGAGCGGGCGGTGCGCGGGTCGAGCGCGTCACGCAGGGCGTCGCCGAGGAAGTTGAAGGCGAGCACGACGGTGAGGATGGCCAGTCCGGGGAAGACTCCGATCCACCAGCTGTCGAACTGCTGCGTGCCGTCGGCCACCATGGCGCCCCACTCCGGGGTCGGCGGCTTGGCACCCAGGCCGAGGAACGAGAGCCCGGACAGCAGCAGCATCGCGGTGCCGATGTCGAGGGTGGCCAGGACCAGGATCGGCCCGAGGAGGTTGGGCAGCACGTCCACCCGCAGCGAGCGGAAGGCGGAGAAGCCCAGCAGCCGGCCGCTCAGCACGAATTCACGGTTGCGGATTCCCAGCACCAGGCCGCGGGTGACCCGGGCGTACGAGGGCCAGGAGACGATCAGCACGGCCAGCACCGCGTTCTGCAGGCTCGCCCCGAGGGCCGCCACGACGACCATGGCGAGGATCACGGTCGGGAAGGCGAAGACCAGGTCGGCGATGCGCATCACGATCTCGTCCACCCAGCGTCCGAAGAAACCGGCGCACGCCCCGAGCGTCCCACCGATCAACAGGGAGAGCACGACGAGGAGCAGCGCGAGGGGGATGGAGACGCGCGCACCATAAAGGACCCGGCTGAACACGTCGCGGCCGAGTTCGTCGGTGCCGAACCAGTGGCCTGCTCCGGGCGGCGCTAGGGGTGGCAGGTCCTGGGCGAGCGGGTCGTGCGGGGCCAGTAGAGGCGCTGCGATGACGACGATCAGCCAGCCTAGGACGAGCAGCGCGCCGACGGCCGCGAGCGGGCTGCGCCAGACCCGGGGTAGCCGGGCGAGCAGACGGGAGACGGGGCGGGCGGTGGTTGCGGCGGTGTCGAGGGTGTCGTCGGTGGTCTGATTCACTGTGCCCTCACCCTCGGGTCGATCACGCCGTAGAGGACGTCCACGATGAGGTTGACCGTCACGTACACGAGTCCGACGACCAAGCCGACTCCCATCACCGCGGGTAGGTCGAGCGTGGTGGCGCTGCGGTAGGCGTAGGCGCCCAGGCCCGGCCAGGCGAAGATCGACTCCACCAGGACGGTGCCGGAGAGCAGATTGCCGAAGGCCAGGCCGGCGACCGTGATGATCGGGACCGAGGCGGCGCGCAGCACGTACTGGAAGAGCACCGTGCGGCTGGGAAGGCCCTTGGCGCGGGCGGCCCGCACGAAGTCCTGGTCCAGGACCTCCAGCACGGCGGAGCGGGTGAAGCGGGTGAGCAGGCCGACGGTGTACGCGGTCAGGACCAGCGCGGGCAGGATGAGGTGTGTGACCGCGCTCCAGAACACGGGCCATTGTCCGGTCAGCGCGGCGTCGACCGTGTACAGGCCCGTGATGTGCCGGGGCGCGGTGAGGTCCGGCGAGATCCTGCCGCTGCCGGGCGCCCAGCCGAGGCGGTAGAAGAACAGGTAGTAGGCGAGCAGCGCCAGCCAGAAGGTGGGCACTGATACGCCCAGCAGGCTGAACAGCCGCAGCACCTGGTCGGTGAACCGGTTGCGGCGCAGCGCCGCGATGACGCCGAACGCAACGCCGATGAGCAACGAGGGCACGATCGCGGCGCCGGCCAGCTCCAGCGTGGCCGGGACCACGGCGTCCAGGTCGTCGAGGACCGGCTGGTGGCTCTGCTGGGATTCGCCCAGATCGCCGTGCAGCAGGTTGCCGAGATAGGTCAGGTACTGCGCGGGCAGCGGCTTGTCCAGGCCGTACTGGTGCCGGAACTGGGCGACGATCGCCGGATCGCCGATGGCGCGCTGGCCGAGGTTGGCCGCCGCGGGGTCTCCCGGGACCAGGTTGGTCAGCGCGAACGTGACCAGCGTGACGCCGAGCGCGAGCAGCACGGCGGTGGCTGCGCGCCGGGCCAGGAACCGGGCCAGCGGGTGGTGCCCGCGGGCGGACGGCCGCAGCCGCCCGCCCGCGCCGCTACTTGGAACCCAGCGCCGCGACATCGATCGTCCACACCGGGTTGTAGGCGATGCCGGTGACCGAGGCGGCGGCGACGGTGTTGCGGCTCGGCTGGATCAGCGGGATGAACGGGCCGACCTGGTTCATCCGGGTCTGGATCTGCTGGTAGAGGTGCTCGCGCGCGCTGTCGCCGATCGTGGTGGCGGCCTCGTCTCCGGCCGCGGTCAGCTGCGAGTCCGCGCCCGCCTTCCAGCCGGCCCGCAGGCCCACCAGGTTGCCGGGAAGGAAGGCCAGGTAGTCGCTCGGGTCCGGGTAGTCCGGACCCCAGTACCAAAGGCCCAGCTGCTCCTTGCCGTTGCGGTAGTTGTCCAGCTCGGTGGTGGTCGGGGCGGGCGCGAGCGTGACGGTGATCCCGACCTCCTTGAGCTGTGCCTGGACTCGCTCGGCCAGCAGTTGGAGGGAGAGCCCGTCGACCGTCAGGTCACTGGCGTACCCGAGCGTCACCGACGGGTTCGTCACGCCGCTGGCGGCGAGCGCGGCCTTGGCGCCGGCCAGGTCGTAGGACGTCGCCTGGCTGGCGGGCAGGGCGCCGAGGAAGGACGACGGGATGACCCCGGCGGGCTGCACCGAGCCGCTGCCGGCGAGGGAGAGCAGGCTCTTGTAGTCGATCCCCTCGCGCACCGCCTTGACGAAGTTCGCGTTCGAGGTGGCGCCGCTGACGGCGGAGTTCTGGTTCAGCAGCAGGAAGATCACGTCCGAGGACGCGCCGCTGAGCACCTGCAGACCGCCGCCGATTCCCTTCACCTGGTCGGAGGACAGGTCCAGAGCGATCTGGCTGTCGCCGCGCTGCACGTTGAGCTTCTGGGTGGGCGCCTGGACGTTGCGGATCACGATCTTGCTGTAGGCCGGCGTCTCCGGCCCGTTGTAGTCAGGGTTCTTCGTCAGCACGACCTGGGTGTTGGTGTTGAACGAGGTCAGCACGTACGGTCCGGAACCTGCGGACGTGGTGTTGAGGTAGGTCTCCGCCGAGTCGCTCGCGCTCGCCGCTCCGCCGTGGGCCTGCAGCACCTTGGAGTTGACGATGCCGAGCGCGGGGTTGGGCAGGATGAACGGCAGCGCCGGGTTCGCCTGCTTGGAGACCAGGGTGATCGTGGAGGCGTCGGTCTTGGTCACCGTCACGCCGTCCAGCAGGAACGACGGGTTGCCCTTCAGCGCGATCACCCGGTTCAGCGAGAAGACCACGTCGTCCGCGGTGACCGCGCTGCCGTCGGAGAACTTCGCGCCCGTGCGCAGGTGCAGGGTCAGTGTCTTGCCGTCGGCGGACTCCGTGTACGAGGAGGCCAGCCCGGCCACCGGCTTGGTGACGTCGCTGCCGGCGAAGGTCAGCAGCGTCTCGTAGAGCGCCTTGTCCACGATCTGGCCGGTCGGCTCGAACTCGCGGCCGGGATCGGCGGTCTTCAGGTCGAACGAGGTGTCGACCACGAGGGTCTTCGCGCCGCCGGCCGAGGAGCCCGTGGCGCTCGTTCCTGCGGAACAGGCGCTCAGGGCGAGCGCCGTCGCCGCCACGAAGGGGAGTATCGCCGGGCGCGACCCGGTGCGCGGAGTGAGCATGGTGGCTCCGTTGGATGAGGACAGGCGGAGGGTGGGCCGGGCACGACGCCGTCGGCGGCCGGAGAGTTCCCCTGGACGATTGATCGCTAGGGTGGGGTGAAGCTAACCAACAACTCCCGCCAGATGAACGCGTACGAGACGGAAATCTTCGAAAGGCCGCCGACATGGGATATCTGTCAAGCCCGGATTCCTCCGCCGACCGGCGCTCTGGACGGATCGGCATCGGACTGACGCTCGACGCCGTGCATTTCAAGATCCTCGACGTCCTGCGGACCCATGGCCGCATATCCATAGCAGCACTGGCCGAGCGGGTCGGCATCTCCCGCGCCAGCGCGTACACGCGCTTCGAGGCCCTGCGGGCGGACGGCGTGATCAGCGGGTTCGGCGCGAGGGTCGAGCCGGCCCGGGTGGGACTCGACATCTGCGCCCTGGTCTTCGTCACCGTCCGCCAGGAGATGTGGAAGCAGTTCCGCGCCACCCTCGCCCAGATGCCGGAGGTGGAGTACTGCGCGATCACCACCGGCCAGCACGACGCGATGATCCAGATCCGGGTGCCCGACGTCGCCGCGGTGCACCGCCTGGTCACCGAGCAGCTCGCCAACGTCCCCGCCGTACGCGCGACCGAGACGGTGTTCATCCTCGACGAGGTGCTGCGCCGCCCCTACGTCCTCCCGTCGGACTCCCAGCTGCTCGACCCGGCGCCCGGCGCCGCCGCGGGCGTTCCGGGGACGAGCCAGTTCGGCATGACCCGCTTCATCCGCGCCGCCGAGGGCCGAGCGGGCCTCCAGCGCGACACGCATCCGGAAGACTGAGCCGCCCTGCCGGTTCGCAAACCCTTCGCATGGTGCTGACATTGCCGGGAATGGGGTTGTCGGCAAGGATGGCGCGCGGACGGTCAATCGCGGTCGATGCGCCGGGGATGGTGGGAGATGGGGCGGCGGGAGCGTCCGATCGATGTGGGCGCCGGGCCCGTCGCGGCGTTCGCGGCCGAACTACGCCATCTGCGCAAGCGGGCCGGCAATCCCACCTATCGGCAGTTGAGTGAGCGCACGCACTACGCGCCGAGTGTGCTCTCAGCCGCCGCGCGCGGTGCGCGATTGCCGACCTGGCCGGTCGCGCACGCCTTCGTACAAGCGTGTGGCGGGGAGGTGCAAGGCTGGCGGGAGCGTTGGCGCAACGTGTGCGACGCGGTTCACCCGCCTCTCGTCGGTATGCCCCCGGCGGGCACGGATCAGGGGTGGGCCGATGGACAGGCCCGCAGGCCGGTGCCGCGCCAGCTGCCCCGGGCGGTGGCGCAGTTCACCGGCCGAGCCGTAGAGCTCGCCCGGCTGACCCGGATTCTCGATCGCGCCGCCGAGCCCGCGACACCTCTGGCCATCTCGGCCGTGGGCGGCATGGGCGGGATCGGCAAGACGTGCCTGGCAGTGCACTGGGCCCACGCGCACGCCACCCGTTACCCGGACGGCCAACTGTTCGTCAATCTGCGCGGCTTCGACGCGTCCGCGAGCCCCTTGCCCGCGCAGGACGCCCTGAACGGATTCCTGATCGCGCTGGGAGTCGACCCGACCGCGATCCCGGCAGGCCTCGAAGCGCGGGGCGCGCTGTACCGCAGCCTGGTGGCCGACAAGCGCATGCTTGTGGTCCTGGACAACGCCGCCGACACCGACCAGGTCGCGGCGCTACTGCCCGGCGGTATGCAGTGCGCCGTGCTGATCACCAGCCGTCTGCGCCTCGACGGGCTGGTCACCGCCCACGGCGCAGTACCGCTCGAACTCGATGCCCTGCCCCACGAGGAGGCCGAGCAGCTGTTGGCACGCCGCCTGGGCTCCGAGCGCTTGGCCACCGAGCCCGCGGCGGCGGCCGAACTGCTCGCGTACTGCGCGGGCCTACCCCTGGCCGTGAGCATCCTCGCCGCACGGGCCGCCGCACACCCCGACTTCCCCCTCACGGTGCTGGCCGACGAACTGCGCGACCACGTCAGCCGCCTCGACGCCTTGGACGGCGGCGACGCCGCATCGAGCTTTCGCGCTGTGCTGTCCTGGTCCCATCGCGCCCTGGGCGACGAGGCCGCCAGGATGTTCACGCTGCTCGCACTGGCCCCGGGTCCGGAGATAGGGCTGGCCGCCGCGGCCAGCCTGGCCGCGCTACCGCAGCCTCGGGCGCGCGCCCTGCTGCGGGACCTGGAAGCGGCCCACCTGCTGGCCCAACCGCAACCCGGCCGCTACCGGATGCACGATCTGATCCGGCTCTACGCCACGGAACAGGCGCACAACGCCCTGTCCAGCAGCGCGTGCCGCGCGGCGCAACGCAGGGTGGCCCACTTCTATCTGCACACCGCCCACCACGCCGGCCTGCACCTCTACCCCCAGCGCCCGCCACTCGCACTCGGCGAGCCCGCTACCGGCTGTCACCCGCTGCGCCCCGGCAACCCCGGCGAGGCCCTGGCGTGGATGGACAGCGAATACCCCAACCTCCAAGCCCTGCACCACCACGCGGTCGAGCGCGACCGGCACGAACTGGTCTGGCAGCTGGCCTGGACCCTGGGCACCTACCGCGTGCGCCGCGGCCTGGTCCACGGCCACCTGGCGGCCTGGCGAGCGGCCCTGGCCGCCGCCGCGCACCTGGGCGAGGACCCCGAACGCGCCACCATCACCCACCGGAGCTACGGAGCCGCCTGCGTCCGCGCGGGCGACCAAGCCGAAGGACTCGACCACCTCACCCGCGCGCTCACCCTCGCCGAACAGGCTGACGACCCCCTCAACCAGGCCCACGCCCACTTCCTGCTCGCCTTGGCCTGCAGCGCGCGAGGCGACGACGAACAGGCCCTGAAGCACGCCCTGGGCGCCTTGCATCTCTTCCAGTCCCTCGACGACCCGGTGTGGCACGTCCAAGCGCTGAACGCGGCGGCCGACTACGCGGCACGGTCCGGACACCACGAACAGGCCCTGGCCCATGGCCGCGCCGCACTGGCCCTCGCCCACAGCCAGCACCAACCCGACGGCGAAGCCGACGCGCTGGCCAACCTCGGCTATCTCGCCCAGCGCACAGGCGAGACAGCCCAGTCCCTCACCCACTACCGCCGCGCCCTGACCCTCTACCGCCACCTGGGCAACGCCAACTTCGAAGCGAGCGCCCTCGAACAGCTCGGCCACACCTACACCGCCCTCGGCCAACACGGCCAAGCACGCCACGCCTGGCACGAAGCCCTGCGCATCTACCGCGAACAACACCGGCTCACCGACGCCAACCGCATCGAGCAGCACACCGCGCTTCTGCACCCCGGGACCTGAATGCCTACCCCTCGACTAGGGCGCCAGGCGCTTCTCATAAGGAGTGCAGATCAGCAAGTCCATTCGCGGGATTGTACGTGCAGTAAAACGTGACCAAGTAGGTCCGCGAGTCCCCAGCCGCAACGATCAGGCACAAATGGCAGTCGGTGAAGCTCCCCCAGAATTGGCTGCCCGGAACTGCTTGGGTCGACAGGTTACAGGTGTTGGCGAACGGGACGACGTGGGAGTTCGGGTTCACAGCAGTTGCGGCGGCGGCGCTGCCCACGACACCGGTGATGTCGACTGCGATGAAAGCGGCTGCTGCGGCGAGGCAGGCCAGAGACCTGGTCTTCATGAGGGGTCCTCCCGGTACTCGGTAGATGGATTGATCCGTGACCGGGCCGACGGCGCGGCCGGGCGGCCCGGATGCGGGTCCAGCCATGCCCTGAGCAGGTTTATTGGCACGTCTTGCATTGCCTGTTTGGAACAACGTGCGTCGCCGCACTGGACGCGCTGCTGTTGCTGACGTGGATGCCGCTGGCGCCGGCGGCGATCCCGATGGCCGCGATCGGCGCGCTCGAAGTGGCACATGTGATTCCGGCTGCCACGAGAGCAGCTGCCGCGACCTTGTAAAACAGAGACCTGATCTTCACTTCTTCCTCCGGCTCCTGGCGGGCGGGTCGCCCTTTCGCACGGGTCTGATGCTGCCGGAGCCGTGGATTGACCGGAACAGCGCCGGGCAGACGCGAGTCAATCCAGGTCAATACCGCACACGGATCCATCGAGGGACTTCGACCGAAGGCTTTGGCGCGCCGTCAGCTCGAGGCCTGAGAACCCTCGTGTTTGACGACGAGGGTGAGCGGCTCGGAGCGCTGCCAGTCGAACCTCATGACCGCCTCCTTCACCGCCGCCACGAGCCGATCGTGGCCGTCCGCCGACACCGCGGTCCTCAGTCTCGCCTCGGCATCGCGCTGTACGACGATCGCGTCGGCGGGGGCGTTGTGGCGCGGCACGGCGACGTCGAGCGTGAGGGACTGGCCGGTTTCCGTGGCGATCACGAGCCTGTACTCGAGATCGCCCACCGCCGTCAACGAGACCGGGATGACGCGATGGCGCCGCAGGTTGGCGAAGTCGGCGACCACTCGGTTGACCCAGGAGTTCTCGTAGTCGCGCGGGGCGCAATCGCGTTCGAACTGAGCCGATCGGCGGATCTCGCTGATGAACTCGTTGAGCGGCGCGACGTCGAAGTCGTACTCGACAGTCGTTCCCGCAGCGTCGGCGAAGCCCACCCGGTACCGCGCCCCAGAAAGGGACGCGATACCGGTGAGCTGGAAGGACCTCACCGCCGATACACTACCTGACCTGTGAATTCGCCTTGTCGTAGGTGTAACTGGTCTTGTCGCCGAGCGGGTCGGTCACCGAGAGCAGGTTCCCGTTCGGGTCATAGGCCTTCGTCGTGGCCTTACCCGCCGGGTCCGTAACGCCGGAAGACTGATCCGTCCGTCAGAGACGGACAGTCGTGGATGCCGACGCGCAGGTTGTCGCTGGGGTGCTTGGTGTTACGTGTTGGCCTGGGGGGTGTTGTTCGGGGTTGAGGGGATGGGGTTTTCGTGTTGCCGGTGGAAATGGCAGAAGAGTCGTTTGAGGACGTCGGTGAGCTCTGCGATATCGGTGGGTGGCGTGGTCGGGGCGAGGTCTTTTACGGCGGTAGGGGCGATCTGGAGTTCTGCCGGGAGGGCTAGAGGGTCGGGTATTCTCATGTCGAGGGACACGTTCTCGGCGTTTGGGGCCTTGGCTCGCAGCCGGTAGGTGCCGGGGCCGGTTGCGCGCAACTCCTGTGGGTGCACGTCGAAGAGTTCCAGGGCCCTGAACGTGCGGATCAGCTGGGGGATCTCCGAGTTCGCCAGGTCGCGCGGGGCGCAGTCTCCTTCGAACTCGGGGGGTTGCCGGATTTCGCTGATTCCGTCAGTGGAAATTGCGCGGAAGTCGTATTCGACGACGGGGTTTTCGTCGTTGCCCGCGCGGGTGGTGAAGGTGAGCCGGTATCGCGACCCGGGAAGGGCCGCGATACCGGTCAACCAGTGCTCAGTCACTGTCGGTACGCTACATCACCGTTGAAGACCTGGTTCCGAAGTCCGTCGTCCTGTGAGGGGTGCCGACTATCCGTCCGCGCTCTCTGGTGGTGGCGGCGCGTCGCCGGAGGGTTCCGGCACGAGGATATCAATCTCCTGACGCATTTGCATGCCGAAGGCGTACAGCGCGCGGCCTACGGTCTCGGCGTCGAGTCCAAGCCTGGCCACGGCTTCTTCCTCGTGAGGGGAGAGGCTCACCACGGCGGGCGTGAGCGGTCCGGACGGCAGTTGGAATCCGAGCTGTGCGATTGCGCCGCAGTCGCCTTGGTACTCCAGCACGACGGTGGACGGTCCGGCGGCGGACATCGCGGTCACCGGAACACTCGCGGAGGCGACGACCCGGTGGAACAAACCGATGATGCGGTACAGATAAGTACCCATCGACGAGATGGAGCCGGGTGGGAACCGCAACTGCTGCGGCGCGATGATCTCGTAACCGCCGTGGTCAGCCAGCTCCCTGCTGAATTCGAACTCGAAGCCGCGGTGTCCGGGCGCGCCGACGCTGAGCTCGTATCGCGCATCGGGCAGCGCCCGGACACCGCGGATGTCGACCCTGGCTACGGTTTCCACACCATCTGTCCGAGGAAGTGGTTTTCGAACTCCTGTGGAGTCATCGTATAGGTGGAGCCGCCATTCCATGGATCGCGGATGATGATGTTGCCCGCCGCGTCGAGTCCGCCCACCACCACGGCGTGCGGCATGCCGGAGGCGAGGTTCGCCACGCCGATCGACTGCCTGCGGATCTGCGCCAGCAACTCCGGCACTCCAGGATCCGGTGAGGAGAAGTGCCAACCGGCGTCGGGTTGTGACTTCTTGAGCTCGGCGGCCAGATCGGGCAGGTTCCACGGGACCGGCTTGGTCTGGAGCAGATCCGCCTGGAGCAGCTCGCCCTCGCTGACCATCTCAGCACACGCCGCGACACAGGACATGCCCAGCGTCTGTCCGACCGCACCGCCTGGACTCTCGCCGATCGTGGCCCATCCGCCGCCGGCCCCCGCAACGCCGGCTGACGCCTCCGCGCTGTCGGTCGCGGCGGCTGCGCGTTCCCAGCCGGTCAGGCCGCCGATGCCCAGCGCGGCGATCTGGGAGGCGAGTTGGTTGCCGGCGTTCTCGTAGAGGTCGGCCAGCTGGGGGCAGCCCTCCTGGCGCAGGATGTCGGCGATGTTGAACAGCCGGTAGGCGGGGCGGACCGGGACATACGTGTCGAAGAAGCCGCTCCAGCCGCCGTTCTGGCCGGTGAACGCGTCGTAGAGGCCGCCGACCAGCTTGAACGGGGCCTCGGCGCCCTGGACGAAGCCGCTGCTGAACTGGTCCCACTGGTCGCCCAGCCAGCTGCCCACGCTCTTGCCGCTGGGGTCGGTCAGGTAGCTGGGGGCGTCGTCGGCGTAGACGTACGCGGCGATGTAGGGGTCGCTGGTCTTGGGCGTGATCGGGTCGCGACTGGTGAAGCGGCCGGTGGTGGGGTCGTAGCTGCGGGCACGCAGGTCGACCTGGCCGGGGACGACCTGGTCTTCGAGCGCTCCCGTGTAGCCGAAGGGCTGGACCGGGGCGCTGCTCGTCACGGCGGTCGCGGTCTGGACGCCGAAGGGGTCGTAGGAGTCGCTCACTTGGACGGCGCCGGTGGAATCGGTCAGGTTGGTGACCGAGCCGAGGCCGTCGTGGCCGTCGTAGTACGCGCCGGCGGCGGTCTTTTCAGACTGGACCTCGCCGAGCGGGTCGTAGTGGTAGTCGCCGATCAGGGCGCTGCCGGCGCCGCTGAGCGTGGCCAGTTGGGGCAGCGGGTTGTTCACGTCCCAGGTCTCGGTCTGGGTGGTGGTACCGCCGGTCGCTGTGGTCACCCGGTTGCCGTCGGCGTCGTTGGTGAAGGTGTAGGCGGTGCCTGCGATGGTGGCGCCGGTCAGCTGGTTGGCGGCGTTGTAGGCGAAGGCGTTGGAGCCGGCCGCGGTTTGGTTGCCGTCCGCGTCGTAGGTGTAAGCCGTGGTGGTGCTGGGGGTGGCGGCCTGGGTCAGTTCGTCGGCGGCGTTGTAGGTGTACGTCGTGGTGGCCGACGGCGCCTGCTGGGTGAGGCGGTTGCCGACCTTGTCGTACGTGTAGGTCGTGACTGCTGTGGAGAGGCAGCCGCCGACGGTGCGGGAATTCCCCGTGCAGGACGAGGCGACGCGGCCGTCGGTGTCGTAGGTGTACTTCGTCAGAGCGCTGCCCTGGCTCGGGACGCTGACCGGAATGGCGTTGGTGACGATGGTCGGACGACCGTCGGCATCAAGGGTCAGCTGCCAGTTGTCCAGGACCGTCTCGGTGGGGGGCGTGCCCTTGACCTCCCCGACCGAGGTGAGGCGCCCGGCCGCGTCGTACGTGCGGCCTTCGGTGAAACCGTTCGCCGAGGGCAGGGTCGTGGTCGCCAGGTTCCCGGCCACGTCGTACGCGTAGTTGACGGTCGCGCCGTCCGCAGTCTGGGCGGTCTGCTCGTTGTCCTGGTTATACGTGTAGGTGGTCTTCTCACCGTCCGGGTACGTGCGCGACGTGATGTTCCCGGCGCCGTCGTGCGTGTAGGCGAACCCGCCGATCGCGGTGAGGACACCGTCGTTGTTGTAGGTCAGCGCGCGGGTGCCTGTGGCATCCACGATGCTGGCCACCTGGCCGGTCTTGTCGTAGGTGTATGTGACGGTGGGTGTGCCGTCGGAGTAGGCGACTTTCGTGACCAGGTTGCGCGCGTCGTAGGTGCGCGTGGTGGTCTGGCTACGGGCATCCGTGACTACCGTGGCGTTGCCCTCGGCGTCGTAGGAGTAGCCGACCGCGTGGCCGAGTGGGTCAGTGACCGAGGTTAGGCGGTGTACCGCGTCGTAGGCGTACGTAGTGACGTGGCTGTTGGCGTCGGTGCGCGTGGTCAGGTTGCCGACAGTGTCATAGGCGTAGGCGGTCACCCCGCCGTCGGGCGCGGTTACGCCGGTCAGACGGCTGTCCGCGTCATAGGCATATCCGGTGGTGTCGCCTAGCGCGTCGGCGCTTGAGGTCTGGCGGTTGTCGCCGTCGAACACCGCCGTGGTCTTGTCACCTAGCGGGTCGGTGACGGAGATCCGGTTGCCTGCCGCGTCGTATCCGTAAGTGGTGGTGTACGTGGCCGGGGTCACGCCGCTGACGTTGCCGCGCGGGTCGACCGAGGTGGCCGTCCGCTCGTCCTGGTCGTAGGTCCAGGTGGTCTTCTCGCCCAGCGCAGTGGCCTGCGAAATGCGGTTGCCGTCCGCGTCATAGGTGTACGTGGTGGTGTGGCTGAGCGGGTCGGTGCCGGTGAGCTTGTGGCCGAGCGCGTCGTAGGTGGCGCTGGTGGCGTTGCCGAGCGGGTCAGTGGTCTTGGTGACGTTGCCGACCGCGTCGTACGTGGTGGTCGTGGCGTGACTGAGCGGGTCGGTGACCTTGACCGGGCGGTTGATCACGTCGTGTGCGGTGGCGGTGACCGCACCGGTCGGGTCGGTAACCGTGGTCTGGTTGCCGTTCGCGTCATAGCCGTAGGTCGTCGTGTACGCCGACGCGGTGCCGCCGGAGACGTTGCCACGCGCACTGACCGTCGTCACGCGCCGGTTCGCCTTGTCGTACGTATAGCTGGTCTTGTCTCCGAGCGGGTCGGTGACCGAGAGCAGGTTCCCGTTCGGGTCATAGGCCTTCGTCGTGGCCTTACCCGCCGGATCGGTGACGCCGGTGGCCCTGCCGTCCGCGTCGTAGGCGGTGGTCGTCGTCTTGTTGAGCGGGTCGGTGACCGTGGTCAGCTGTCCGTCGGCGTCGTGGCCGTAGCCGGTGGTGTTGCCCGCGGGGTCCTTCGACGAGGTGAGCAGGTCGCCGTTGTCGTAGATGTACGTGGTCGTGTACGCGGCCGCGGTCGCGCCGGAGACGTTGCCGCGCGGGTCCGTCTTGGTCAGGACCCTGCCGGAGCCGTCGTAGGTGAACGTGGTCTTCTCGCCCGCCGCGGTGGTCACCGAGGTGCGGTTGCCCGCCGCGTCATAGCCGTATGTCGTGACCTCGCCGCGCGGGGTGGTGGTCGTCAGCAGCTCACCCAGTGACGTGTACGTCTGCTTGGCCACCCCGCCGTTCGGGTCGGTGGTGGAGGTCAGGCGGCCCAGGCTGTCGTAGGCGTAGGTCGTCTTGTGGCTGTCGCCGTCGGTGTGCGAGGTGACGTCGCCGGCGCTGTCGTACGTCCAGCTCTCCGTGTAGGACAGCGGCGCCGGGGATACGCGCGTGAGCATGTCGCCTGCGGCGTCATAGGTCATCGTGGTGGTGTTGCCGAGGCGGTCGGTGATCCCGATCTGGTGTAGGGACTGGTCGTAGGTGTAGCTGACCGAATTGCCGAACGGGTCGATGCTCTGTGTCAGCACATTGCCGGCGTAGATGTCCGTCCGCACCCCGCCGTTGGCGTCCGTCATGTCGGACTCCTGCGTTGCGGCCGTCCACGCGAACGTCGTCTTGGCCCCGGTTCCGTCGACCTGGCTGGTGATGCGCCCGGTGGTCGCGTCGTACGTGTTAGTGGTGACGACGTGCCTGAGTGCGTCGGTGACGGTCAGCAGGTGCCCGGACGTGTCGTACGTGTAGGACGTGGTCCCGCCGCGCAGGTCGGTCACGCTGGTCAGGTGGCCGCTGGTATATCCGTAGGCGACCGAGCGCCCGTCGGGCAGCGCGACCTTGGTCAGCTGACCACTGCTGTTGACCGTAAGTGTGACGACGCGTCCGGCGGTGTCGGTCACTGTGGACGGGTGTCCTGAGGCGTAGGCGAGCGTGAGTCCGTGGCCGCTGGCGTCCAGGATCGCAGTGAGCTGGCCGCTGCTGTTGAACGTGCGGCTGGAGTGGTCCAGTGCGGTGACCGTCCAGCCGGTGGAGGTCTTCACCAGGGTCAGGCGCACTCCGGCCGGGGCGGTGTAGGTCCCGTTGCCGTTCTGGGTGAAGGTGATCTGCGAGCCGTCGCTGTCGGTGAGTGTCGCAGTGCCCGTAGCCGTCGTGATCTTCGCGTCGAAGGGCAGCGACCAGCCCGTTCCGAGCAGCCCGCTGGCTGTTCGATCGGAGCGGTAGGAGCGGGTGAGGGAGAACGGCGTGCCCGCGCCGACCAGTTTGGCGTCCGTGACGGACTGGTAGAAGGTGCCGGTCGCGGTGTCCACCGGGTCGCCCTGGCTGTTCTGCGCGTAGCAGGTGCAGATTCCGGCCTCCGCGCCCGGGATGTCCGGGGTGTAGAACACCGTCTGGAGACCCGAGTACGTCCCGTTCGGGCTCCAGTCACCGGTGGTGGACTCGAACGCCACCAGCGCGAAATACTGGTGCCCGTCCTGCAGAATGCCGCCGGGTACGTTCCACATCCCCCACCAGCACCAGTCCGCCTGTGGGGACGACGGCACCGACCAGGCATAGCAGTACCCGCCGCTCGCCTGCCCGTTATAGGTGGTCGGAGGCACGCTGCGCGGGATCACCTGCGAGTACACCGGTGTGCCGGTCGAGTCGAAGATCGCCAACTCGAACCCCTCCAGGCCCGAGGCGGTGGTACCCGACGGGATGTGCGTGTAGACACCCAGATCGATTTCGCCGGGATCCACAAACGAGTTGGTCGTGACACTGTCCGGATCGGGCGGTACCACCATCGGCTGCACGAGCGACGTGCCGGCTGCCGCATTCGAGGGCTTATTCCAAGGCCGCGCAGGCGTGGCCTTCGCCTTCGGATGCGCCACCGGCGACGCCTGCTTGGTCACCGCATGGTCCCGCGCGGCCGCCTGCACCGGCGAGAGACCCCCGAGCTGCGCCTGCACTTGAGTGCGGCGCTGCGCCAGCGTCATCGATGTCTGCGGCGCCGCGGCCGCCGGCCCGGACTGCGCCGCGACGGGCGATCCGAGCCGCCCGCCTCCGGCGGTGGCAGCCGTCGCCGCGCCCGGCTGCACAAGGCAGACGGTCAAGATCACAGTGAAAAAGAGCGCGAACCATCCCCGCAACGTCACACGCATGACGGAACCCCTCGAATCAGAATCCTGGCTCGACATCAGGACTCGATCAAGCTATCAAGGCCTCCGCCCCTTGGCCACCCCCTGCGACGGGACGATCACGGAAAGCCGTTCCCGACTCGGGGTGAACAACCGGCCGCCTTCCATGGTGAGAGTGGGCTTGCACGAAATTGCGAGAGTGCTCTATACTCCTGAGAGTTGGCTCTCGCGAAAGGGATTCCGCATCATGAACGCTCCGAAGTCCACCAGCACCTCCCAGACCGTCGACCTGGCCGACGGCCTGGTCCTCAGCATCGACGAGTACGGCGACAACACCGAGGGCACCGCGGTCCTGTTGCTGCACGGCGGCGCCGGACCACAGTCCATGTCCGCGTTCGCGGCGGCGCTGTCCGAGCACGTGTACGTCGTCGCCCCGACGCACCCCGGCTTCGACGGAACGCCCCGCCCGGAATCGTTCGACTCCGTCGCCGACCTGGCCACCGCGTACCTCGACCTGCTCGACACCCTGGAGCTGAAGGGGGTCATGGTGATCGGCAACTCGCTCGGCGGCTGGATCGCCGCCGAAATGGCCCAGCGCGACACCCACGGCCGCATCGGCGCCCTCACCCTGATCGATGCCATCGGCATCCAGGCCGACGACGAGAAGGAGCTCGTCGACATCCGCGGGCTCCCGATGGAGGAACTGGGCCGGCTGGCCTTTCACGACCCGGCCACCCGCCTGAGCCCCGCCGCCCCCGACGACAAGCAGCAGGCCACGATGGCCGCCAACGGGCGCGCCGTCGCGATCTACGGGGGCGCTGCGTTCACGCACGACCCGAAGCTGCGCGGTCGCCTGCACCGCGTCGACGTGCCGGTGCTGGTCCTCTGGGGCGAGCACGACGGCATCGCGACCGCGAACTACGGACGCACCTACGCCGACGCCTTCTCCCACGGGCACTTCGTGCTCGTCCCCGAGGCCGGGCACTTGCCGCAGATCGAGCAGATGGGGCGCACTCTCGGCGCCATCGGCGACTTCGTCGACACCGTGGTCAAGCCGCCCATGAGCGCCTGATCCAGCCGGTCCGACCCGTCCGACCCGGTCCGGTCCCCACCGCCGCGCGCTGTGGCCGCCAGGCCCCGGCGCGCGGCGGGGCCGTCCCGCAGGACACCTCCAGGAGGAGAAATGTCAGACCCCGCCCGCCGGCACCGGCTGCTCGTGCTGGCCGTGTGCTGCACGAGCCTGCTGATCGCAGGCCTCGACGTCACCGCCGTCAACATCGCGCTCCCGGCCATCGGACGCGATCTGAACGCCCCGGTCAGCGGCCTGGAATGGACCATCGACGGCTACACCCTGGCGATCGCCGGGTTCATGCTGCTGGCCGGGTCCACCGCCGACCGGCTCGGGCGGCGCCGGGTGTTCCAGACCGGGCTGGCGCTGTTCATCGGCGGCTCGCTCGCCTGCTCGCTGGCGCCGAGCCTCTCGTGGCTGGTGGCCTTTCGCGTGGCGCAGGGGCTGGGCGCGAGCCTGCTCAACCCGGTCGCCCTGTCGATCATCGCCGACACCTTCCCCGACCCGCGCGAACGCGCTCGGGCAATCGGACTGTGGGGCGGCACCTTCGGCCTGTCCCTGGCGCTGGGCCCGGTGCTCGGCGGCCTGCTGGTCGCCTCGGCCGGCTGGCGGTCGGTGTTCTGGATCAACCTCCCGATCGGCCTCGCCGCCATCGCGCTGACCGCCGTGCTCGTGCCCGAAGCCCGGACCGCGGCCGCGCGCCGCCCCGATCTCCTCGGGCATGCGCTGGTCGTGACGGTCCTGGCCGCGGTCACCTACGCGATCATCGAGGGCTCGCATCACGGCTACGGCAGCATCCTGATCATCGCCCTGCTCGTCCTCGCCGCCGCGGCGACCGCGATGCTGGCCGGATACGAGCATCGCCGGGACCAGCCGCTGCTCGACCGGACGTTCACCGGCGCCACCCTCGCGGCGGTCGCGGCGTTCGTCGCCCTGTCCGGCTTCCTGTTCCTCAACACCCTGTATCTCCAGGACGCGCGCGGTTACGGCGTTCTGCACGCCGGACTGCTGACGGCCCCGATGGCCGCTGCCGCCGCGATCGCGTCCCCGGTCTCCGGACGCCTGACCGCCACGCACGGTCCGCGCACGCCAATGATCGCCGCGGGCGGACTGATGGCGGCGGCGGCCGTGCTGCTGACCAGCGTCGCTCCGGCCACGGGCCTTCCGGTCCTGCTGGCCGCCTATGTGCTGTTCGGGGTCGGATTCGGCCTCGTCAACGCCCCGATCACGCACACGGCTGTCTCCGGCAGCCCGCACGCCCAGCCCGACGTGTCGGGGGCGATCTCGTCGACGGGGCGGCAGATCGGCAACTGTCTCGGGGTGGCAGTCCTCGGCTCGATCGTCACGGCGCACGGTTCGTCGCGCGGCGGGTTCACCGCGGCGAGCCACCTCGGCTGGTGGATCCTGGCCGGGTGCGGCGCGCTGATCGCGGCTCTCGGCCTGCTGACCGCTGCCGACGCGGCTTCAGCTGGGGTTGGGGACGTAGCCGAGGTGGGTGACAGTCGGGGTGAGGGGCACGCCGTGGCGCAGCGGTGCGAGCAGAGCCGGGAGCTGGGGTGGCCAGAGGGGGTCACGGGTGGCGGCGAGTTCGTCGGGCGTCCACCAGCGCCAGGTCAGGATGCCGTCCTCGGTGTGCACGGCGGTCAGGTTGCCGACCGGCTCCCGGCGGGGGCCGCGGGTGATGAAGATGTGCTCGTGCTGGCGGACGGGCACGCCGCTGCGCGTGTAGTCGTGCTCCCAGGTGCAGAGCAGCGGGCCGGGGACGAGATCCGTCCAGCCCGTCTCCTCGCGCAATTCGCGCCGTGCGCCCTCGGTTGGACTCTCCCCGGGGTCCAGGCCGCCGCCGGGCATCGCCCAGTGGACGCCGACCTCCTCGTTGTCGTAGCGGAGAAGGAAGACCGCGTCGTCGGGGGCGAGGATGACGATGCGGGCGGCTTGGCGTGGGGTGCGGTGCATGCGCAAACGCTAGCCGTGGGCTGTGGGTGATGGGCGGCGCGGCGGCCAGCGGGTGACAGATTACGGATGACAGATGACGGATGACGGATGGCGGGGAGTCAGACGATCGAGCGTTGGGCGACAGTCGTGGGGTCGGCGGGGGTCGAGCGCGTTAGGTACTGCGGGACGGGCGCGGCGTCAGTACCCGTGTCGCGGACGATGCCGTACCGCACGATGCCCTTCGACGGGTTGGGCGCCGTGTCGATGTTGGCCGTGACGTCGGCCCACATGACCGGTGTGACCGAGAGGTTGTAGTCGGTGTAGTCCTCGTTCTCGTGCAGGGTGACGGTGCCGTCGAGGTAGTAGTACTCGTTCTGCCACATCTGCTGCGCGCCTGCGGGGACTGTGTCGTAGCCGACCGCGGGACGGCCCATCCACGTGTGCGGCTTGTCGGTCTGGCCGGGCACCTCGTCGTCCATCCGGCGTCCGCCGCCAGAGGCTACGTGGAAAAGTCTGCCGGTCAGGCCGGTCCAGGTGGGCATCCGGATCTGGCCGGGCGAACGGTTGAAGAAGGCCACCTCCCACCTGATCTGGATATAGCCCGTGCCGGTGATGGTGGTGTAGTCGCGGTTGTAGAACATCAGATATTTGCCGCCGAGCGAGCCGACGAAGGGGGCTTCGTACTTGCCGGTGACGGACACGGTGCCGTCCGTGCGCTTGGGGAGCGTGCCGGGAAATGTCGTCACAGCGGGGACAGTGTCCACTTGGTCGACGGTCTGGCCGTAGACGGGGGCGGTGGACTTGGGAGTCGGCGAGGTGGAGTGGGAGACGGAGCGAGATGGCGTGGCTGAGGGGGACGCGGAAGGGGACGGGGACGGTGAAGCGGACGGGCTCGGGGACGGGGTGAGTGAGAGGGCTGCGGAGGTGTGCGGGGTGGATATGGCGACGGGAGGCGTGGAGGACGGCTTGCCGGTGAGGGCTATCGCGCCGCCGGAGACGCCGATGACTGCGACGGCTGCGATGACGGCAGGCTTGGTGGCTATGGCGCGTAGGACGTGACCCGCGCCCCGGGGGTGCGTACGCAGCCGGGGGCGGGGGCGGAGCGGGGGATGCGTTCCAGCGGAGTGGGCAGCAACAGGATGTGCGGGGACGGCTTGCAGGGTGATGGTGGGAGCGTTGGCGGCCGAGGCGAGCGAGAGCAGGCTCGAACCGGTGGCCATCGGGACCAGGGCCAGGCCGACCAGGAGCCGCTCGGCCGGGACCAGGTCGTGCCAGTGCCGCTCGCAGTCGGCGCAGTCGCGGGAGTGGCGGGCCAGGCGCTTGCGCCAGAGCGAGTCGGGGTGGCCGTCCCAGCCCCGGGTCATCGCGGCCAACTCTGCGCAGCGCGGCATCGACCACAGGGCGCGCACCACCGCGCGGGCCGTCTCCAGCTGCGCCTTCATCCGCTGGATCCGGACCGCGGCGTGCTGCGGGGTGAGCTCCAACGCCTGGGCCAGCTCGGCCCGGGTGAGCTCACCCGCGGCCTCCAGCCACCACAGCGCCAGCAGCTCGCGGTCCGCCCGGTCCAGCCAGCGGGTGGCCTCGGCGACTTGTCTGCGCTGGCCGGACAGTCCGAGCCGCACGATGGTGAGGTCCACGAAGTCGGCTCCGGGATCGGCCGCCTCGTACGCCTCGTCCAGCGGGACCGGCCGCCGGCCGCGCTGCCGGTCGCGGACCTGGTGGATCGTGATCGCCACCAGCCAGGAGCGGAACGCCGCGGGGTCGCGCAGGCCGGACAGCCCGTGCACCACGCGCAGCATCGTCTCCTGCACGACGTCGTCCACGTCCGCGTGGCCGTCGAGCGCTCGGCCGACGATGTTGTAGACGAGCGGCAGATACGCCGCGACCAGCTCGTCGAGCGCGTTCTGGTCGCCGGCCCGCGCGGCGGCGACCAGCCGACTGTCGGGATCGATGTGCACGTCGTTTTTCCGCCTGTCCTGAGATGGCTTCGAGCGTATACATCTGGGAGACGACCTGGCCGGGCCGGGATAACGGATATTCCGGCTATCCGCTGTCGGCGCGGCGCCGTAAGCTTCACCAGACCGTGAGGGGAGTTACATGTCCAGGCGTGGCTGGGTGTTGTTCGGCGTGATGTCCGTGATCTGGGGCATTCCCTACCTGTTCATCAAGATCGCGCTGGAGGGCGTCAGCTCCCCGTTCCTGGTCTTCGTCCGCACCGCCATCGCCGCGACGATCCTGCTGCCGCTCGCGCTGCGACGCGGGATAGTGCGGCCGGCGCTGCGCCACTGGAAGACGCTGCTCCTCTTCGCCGCGCTGGAGATCGGCGGGCCGTGGCTGCTGCTCAACGACGCCGAGCAGCACATCAGCAGCAGTCTCGCCGGGCTGCTGATCGCGGCGGTCCCGCTCCTCGCCACCGTGGTGACCTGGCGGCTGGGTGACCACGCCGCGCTCGACCCGAAGCGGCTGCTGGGCCTGCTGGTCGGGATGGGCGGGGTGGCGGCGGTGGTCGGGCTGGACGTCGGGCACACCTCGGGCCTGCGCATGGGCGAGGTCCTGCTGGTCGCGGTGGGTTACGCGGTCGCGCCGATCATCGCGGACCGGAAGTTGAAGGACGTGCCGACGCTGGCGGTCATCGCACTGTCGCTGACGGCGGTCGCCATCGTCTACCTGCCCGCGGCCGTGTTCAGTCACCCGCACGGGTGGCCGCGCGGCACGGTGATCGGGGCGATCCTGACGCTGGGCCTGGTGTGCACGGCCTCCGCGTTCCTGCTCTTCTTCGCACTGATCGCCGAGGCGGGACCGGTGCGCGCCACGGTCATCACCTTCATCAACCCGGCGGTGGCCGTGCTGCTGGGGATGGCCGTGCTGAGCGAGCGGTTCACGGCGGGCATCGCGGTCGGATTCCCATTGGTGCTGGCCGGAAGCTGGCTCTCGACCCGCAAGTCGACCCGCAAGTCGGCCGGCAGCGAGGCGGTGCGTGAGCGGGTGCCGGCAGTCGAGGGCGAACTCGAAGCCGGCGTCGTGCGCAGCGGGTAAGCGGATCGGCCCGCTGGTGCGTAAGAGGGATGTGGAGCAACAACCGGAAGGGTTCGCAGAGTTCTACCAGCAGTCGCGCGACGGCTGCCTGCGTGCGGTGTACGCCTCGGTCGGCGATCTGTCGCTGGCCGAGGATCTGGTAGCGGAGGCCTTCTCCAGGGCGTGGGCGTCCTGGCGGAAGGTCAGCCGTCACCCGGCTCCGTGCGCGTGGGTCGTGCGTACCGCACTGAATACGCACGTGTCGTGGTGGCGTCGTCGGCGGCGTGAAGTCGCCTGGGACGGTCACAGTCACGACCACGATGCGGTAGACGCGGATCATGCCGCAACGCGGCCGGACGAGCGGATTGCCGCTGCGGTACGTCAGCTGCCTGCGCGGCAACGCGAGGTGATAACCCTGCGGGTCTTCCTCGATCTCGATACCGAGACCACCGCCCGGGCGCTCGGCATAGCGCCCGGCACAGTCACGGCACATCTCTCGCGAGCCACCGCCGCGTTACGCGGTCAGCTCGCCGTACACACTGAGCAGGAGGCACTTCACCATGACCGAGCACGATGACGCAACCATGCTTGCGTTCGTCGGTAACTCACTCGCGGGCGTGCACATGGACACACCCGTGAGCGACGTCACGGCACGGGGGCGCAAGCTGCGTCACCGACGTACCGCCGCAACCGGCCTGGCCACGACAGGCATCGCGGCCATCGCGACGCTCGCGGTCGCCCTTCCGTCGAGCGGGGGCGGGACGGCCACTGCGCAGGCGCGGCAGACGGTCACGATCGCGCAGGGCGTGAACGTGGACACCGCCGCGTGGTCCGTGCACACGAACGCCGATTCGACGGTGTCGGTGACCCTGCGGGAGGTCATCGACACGGATCAGTTGCAACAGGTCCTGGCCAAGGCCGGGGTGCGCGCCAGGGTGCAGCTGGTCCACAACGGCCTCGCGGGCTGCGACTCGGTAATGAAGGATCTGCCGCAAGCGGAGCAGGTCTTCATCCACAGGACGGCCAGCGACCTAGCTCACAAGGACGCCACCGTAGTGACGATCAGGCCCTCGGCGATGCCCGCGGGATCGTACGTGAGCATCATCGTGGACGACTTCGGCCGCGCGTTCGTCCTGGGCGGGAAGGGCATGCTGGCCTTCCAGTACCTGCTGGTCCACGGAATGCCAGTCACGTGCGTGTCTCGCTGACGCGGACAATGACGTGTCCCGCTGACGCGGACAATGACGTGTCCCGCTGACGCGGACAATGACGTGTCCCGCTGACGCGGACAACGTGGGTGACGCGGGTACCGAGCGCGCCCTCGCCCCCGTCCGTCAGCGGGCGAAGGTGAGCTGGGAGACCCCCAGGTAGCCGGAGGCGAATCCGGCCTCGCAGTAGGCGAGGTAGAAACGCCAGGTTCGATGGAAGACCTCGTCGAATCCAAGCGCACTGGCCGCCGGCCAGTGCGCTTCGAACCGTTCCCGCCAGGTGCGCAGGGTGCGCGCGTAGTCCTCGCCGAAGTCCAGCCGGCGCACCAGCCGCAGCCGGGTGCGGCCGCCCAGGGCCTGCTCGATCGCGTCCACCGAGGGGATCAGGCCGCCGGGGAAGATGTACTTGTGGATCCAGGTGTACGTGGACCGGGTGGCCAGCATCCGGTGGTGCGCCATGGTGATCGTCTGGACGGCCGCGCGGCCGTCGGGGGCCAGCAGCCGGTCGATCGTCTCGAAGTACTGCGGCCAGTAGCGCTCGCCGACCGCCTCGATCATCTCGACCGAGACGATCGCGTCGTAGCCCGCCCTGTCCTCGGGCGGCCCGACCTCGCGGTAGTCGGCCAGCCGCACCTCGATCCGGTCGCTCAGGCCCGCGGCCTCGATGCGGGCCTCGGCCAGTGCCTTCTGCTCCCGGGACAACGTCAGCGTCGTGACGTGCGCGCCGCGCTCGCCGGCCGCGCGGATCGCCAGCGCGCCCCAGCCCGAACCGATCTCCAGGACCCGAGAGCCCTCGCGCACCCCGGCCGCGTCCAGGATCGCGTCGATCTTGCGCAGCTGCGCGTCGTGCAGCGCGCGGGCCTCGGCTTCGGCGTCTGGGCGGTAGCCGTCGGCGGCCTGCGTGCCGCCGTACAGCGCGCTGGAGTACGTCATCGACTCGTCGAGGAACAGCTCGAACAGATCATTGGACAGGTCGTAGTGCCGCTCGATGTTGCGCCGGGCGTTGACCGGGGTGCCGTCCTCGCCGACCGGGAAGCGGGCGACGTAGAAGCCGCGCAGCTTCTGCAGGTGACGGGGCACCAGATCGGCCATCCGGCGGGCGAAGGCGCCGAGCACGGCGGCCAGGTCGTCGGCGTCCCAGGCCCCGGTCTGGTACGCCTCGCCGAAGCCGATCAGCCCGTGCACGCCCACCCGGGCGAAGAACTCGCGCGGCCGGTTCAGCGTCATCACGGCCGACTGCTCGTCCCCGCCGCCGCCGAGCCGTTTGCCGGACGGCCCGACCACGCGCAGCGGCAGGTGCGCGACGGCCTGGGCGAAGATCCTGCGCGCCAGCCGGGCCTTCAGGCCGGCGGGCGGCAGCACGACGAGGTCCGGCCAGCGGCGCGGATCCACCTCGAACGAGAACCCTGGTTCCACAACAGTCACAAGACCATTCTGGAACGCCAAACCGCCACACGCAGCAAAATGCGGTCGAACATGCGGGTGTTGCCGGTCTCATCACATATGACGAAGCGGCCGTACCGTGCGGCGTGTTACCGCACGGTACGGCCGCTGTACGCAGCGTCGATTCTTAGACCGCCGCAGCCTCGACGGTCTTCTCCTCGAGCGGCTTGCCGTTCGCCTTCTCGATCGCGGCGGGCACGGCCGGCTTCGGCAGCGCGGCCGGGACCGAGACCAGGGTGAACTCCTCGCGCGGGTTCTCGAAGGAGGTCAGCGAGACGGCCTCGCGGCGGAAGAACCCGGCCAGGATCCAGTCCATGCAGACCCGGACCTTGCGGTTGAAGGTGGGCACCCGGCTGACGTGGTAGGCGCGGTGCATCAGCCAGGCGGGCCAGCCGCGCAGCTTGATGCCGTACACGTTCGCCACGCCCTTGCCGATGCCGAGCCCGGCCACCGAGCCGACGTGCTTGTGCACGTAGTCCTCGACGGACTTGCCGCGCAGCGCCGCCACGATGTTCTCGGCCAGCCGCTTGGACTGCCGCACCGCGTGCTGCGCGGACGGGGAGCACCAGTTGCCCGGGCCCTTGGTCAGGTCGGGCACCTGCGCGCAGTCGCCGGCGGCCCAGACGTGGTCGAGGCCGGTGACCCGCAGGTTCGCCTGCGCGTCCACGTGGCCCTTGGGGCCGAGCGGCACGCCGAGGTGCTCGACCACCGGGTTCGGCTTGACGCCCGCGGTCCACACGATGGTGGAGGCGTCGGCCTCGGTACCGTCGGACAGTACGACATGCTGATTGACGCAGGAGTTGAGGAAGGTGTTCATCTTGACCTGGATGCCGCGCTTGCGCAGCTCCTCCGCGGTCCAGACGCCCAGCTCGGGGCCGACCTCGGGCAGGATCCGGCCCGCGGCCTCGACCAGCAGCCAGCGCATGTCCTCGGGCTCGACGTTCGAGTACCACTTGGACACGTCGCGGGCCATGTCCTCCATCTCCGCGATCGCCTCCACCCCGGCGAAGCCGCCGCCGACGAAGACGAAGGTCAGGGCCTTGCGCCGGAGCGCCGGATCCTTGATGGAGTCGGCCAGGTCGATCTGGCCGATCACCTGGTTGCGCAGGCTGACGGCCTCCTCGACCTGCTTGAAACCGATGCCGTGCTCGGCCAGGCCGGGGATCGGCAGGGTGCGCGGCACCGAGCCGACGGCGACGACCAGCTCGTCGAAGGACAGCTCGTAGGCCTCGCCGGCGTTCGGGGCGATGGTCGCGGCCTTGCGGGAGTGGTCCACCGAGACCACGCGGCCGGTGATGACCTCGGCGTTCGGGCCCTTGAGCACCTTGCGCAGCGGGGCGACCAGGTTGCGCGGGGCGATCGACCCGGCGGCGGCCTCGGGCAGGAAGGGCTGGTACGTCATGTACGGGCGGGGGTCGACGACGGTGACCGTCGCCTCGCCGCGCTTGAGGTTCTTGAGGATCCGCTGGGCCGTGTACATCCCGACGTATCCGCCGCCGATGACCAGGATTCGCAGCGGGATGTTGGAGGCTGTGGCGGCAGGGGTAAGCGCATTAGTCATGGTGGGCTCGCTCACGGGTTCCTTCGACGCGTCCTACTTAGCTCGTCCATCGCTCGGTTGAGCGGGGTGGCGTTGCCTGTGGTCCTCGACGCACTGCCACGGCGATGGGGCGTTCGGTCGCGGGTGTGAGAAGCGCCATACGGCTCCCCACACTTAATCTGATCTCGTTTACCTGATGATTATATGACCCAACCCACAGCGCTCATGCTTGGGGGGTGTTTGCGCTGTGTACCTGACAGGATGTCAACTCGTGCAGCCTGTCAATCGGGCGAGGTCGGGGCGTGAGTCACAGTCTTACAACGGAACTGGGACCGGCCGGGTCGGGGACGGAGACGGGCCTTCGATCGGGAGGGCTGACACGAGTCCGCGGATTGTCGGTGCCGCCGCATAGGGTCGTCGGCATGGGAACCACTCTGTCCCCGGATGAGGCACGCCGCGCGGCGCTGCGGGCGCAAGGACTGCTCGGTGCCGCCGACCGGCGCGCCGGGGTGCCCGGCGTGCTGCGGCTGCTCGGCGCGGTGCAGCTCGACACGATCTCGGTGCTGGCCCGCTCGCAGGAACTGGTCCCGTTCGCCCGCCTCGGGCCGATCGGGCGCGAGGCGATCCACAGCGCCTACTGGACCCACCGGCCGGGGGCAGCACGCACCTTCGAGTACTGGTCCCACGCGGCCTGCGTCCTCCCCGTCGAGGAGTGGCCGGCGATGGCCCTGCGGAGAAGAGCGTACCGGAGCCGCGACGATATGTGGGGAAACCGGGCGCCTTCGGACGCGACGCTGTCCGAGATCCTGGCCCGGCTGGCCGTCGAGGGGCCGCTGACGACCACCGAGCTGGGCGGCGCGCGCAAGACCCCGGGCTGGTGGGACTGGTCGGACGTGAAGATAGCGGTGGAGCGGCTGCTGGCGACCGGCGAGGTGGTCTGCGTGGAGCGGCGCGGCTGGCGGCGGGTCTACGACCTGCCGGAGCGGGCGGTCCCGGACCACCTGCTGCACGACGACCTGGACGACCACGCCTGCCGGGTGCGCCTGGTCGCCGCGGCCGGGCGGGCGCTCGGCGTCGGCACAGCGGCGGACCTGCTCGACTACCACCGGCTCAAGGGGCGGGCGGACTTCGCGGCGCTGGCCGAGCAGGCGGGCCTGGTCCCGGTCGAGGTGGACGGCTGGGACAAGGACGCGTGGGCGGACCCGGCGGCGCTGGCCGCGCTGGAGGCGGGCACCGGCGGGCGGCACCGCACCACGCTGCTGTCCCCGTTCGACTCGCTGATCTGGTTCCGGGAGCGGGCCGAGCGGATCTTCGGCTTCACCCACCGGCTGGAGGCCTATGTGCCGAAGGCGAAGCGGGTGCACGGCTACTTCGCGATGCCGCTGCTGCACGGCGGGCAGCTGGTCGGGCGGGCCGATCCGGCGCGCGAGGGCAGGACGCTGATCGGCCGTCAGGTCTCGCTCGCGTCGGCCAAGGCGGTCGAGCCGATGGCGCGGGCGCTGCACGAGGCGGCGCAGTGGGTCGGCTGCGACGCGGTGCGGGTCGAGCGGGTCGAGCCGCCCCGGCTGGCGGCCGCGTTGCACGGGGCGGTAGCGGCGGCCGGCCCCACGACCTGAGACAACTGCGCAGCTCATAACTGATGCCCCGTCAGGTGCCTGCACTTGCCGGAATACCTACGCGTCCGTAACTTACGGAAGCGTAGGGGTCTTCGCGGTCCCCTCGCGTCCACTGCACGCACACCTGCTTGAACGAGGGATCCGATAGGCCGATGACTGCTCCGACGACAGTTTCCACCCCTGCCGCTTCCGCTCCGAGCTTCGAGGAGGCGGGCAGCTGCGGCACGCTGGGCGGCAGCCGCCAGTCCGTCAAGGAGCGGGTGGCCATTGCCCTGTTCATCGCGGTCCCGTTCCTGGCCGTGCTGGCCGCGGTCCCGGTGGCCTGGGGCTGGGGGCTCGGCTGGCGGGACCTGGTGATCGCCGTCGCGATGTACGTCGTGTCCGGGCACGGGATCACCGTCGGCTTCCACCGCTACTTCACGCACAGCTCGTTCAAGGCGGTCAAGGCGCTGCGGGTGGCGCTCGCGGTGGCCGGGTCGCTGGCCGTGGAGGGCCCGGTGATCCGCTGGGTCGCCGACCACCGCCGGCACCATCGCTACTCCGACAAGGACGGCGACCCGCACTCCCCCTGGCGCTACGGCGCGAGCATCCCGGCGCTGGTCAAGGGGCTGTGCTTCGCGCACGTGGGCTGGCTGTTCGACGTCGAGCAGACCGACCAGCGGCAGTACGCGCCCGACCTGCTCGGGGACCGGGCGATCGTGCGGGTCTCCCGGGCCTTCCCCTGGCTGGTGCTGGCCTCGGTGCTGGCCCCGCCGCTGGCCGGCGGCCTGTGGTCGTGGTCCTGGCAGGGCGCGGCGACCGCGTTCTTCTGGGGCACCCTGGTCCGGATCGCGCTGCTGCACCACGTCACCTGGTCGATCAACTCGATCTGCCACGCGGTCGGCGAGCGGCCGTTCAAGTCCCGGGACAAGTCCGGCAACGTGTGGTGGCTGGCCGTGCTGTCGATGGGCGAGTCCTGGCACAACCTGCACCACGCCGACCCGACCTCGGCGCGGCACGGGGTGCTGCGCGGCCAGGTGGACTCCAGCGCGCGGGTGATCTGGCTGTTCGAGAAGTTCGGCTGGGCGCGCGACGTGCGCTGGCCGAGCGCGGCCAGGGTGGCGGCGCGCCGTACGGCGTAACAGCAGTACGGCATGATTGCCCCGTGACGACTCACGGGCACGGTACGCACCGCATCCGGATGAGCGGTAAGGAACGGCGGGAGCAACTCCTCGACATCGGCCGGACGCTGTTCGCCGAGCGCGGATTCGACGCGACCAGCGTCGAGGAGATCGCGGCGAAGGCGGGCGTGTCCAAGCCCGTGGTGTACGAGCACTTCGGCGGCAAGGAGGGGCTCTACGCGGTTGTGGTGGACCGCGAGATGCGGACCCTGCTGGACATGGTGACCTCCGCGCTGACGGCCGGGCATCCGCGCGAACTGCTCGAGCAGGCGGCGTTCGCGCTGCTGAACTACGTGGAGTCGCACAGCGACGGCTTCCGGATCCTGGTGCGGGACTCGCCGGTGCCCGGGTCCACCGGCAACTTCGCCTCGCTGATCAGCGATATCGCGACCCGGGTGGAACACATCCTGGGCGTGGAGTTCTCCAACCGCGGCTACGACCCGGCCTTCGGCGCGATGTACTCGCAGATGCTGGTCGGGATGGTGGCGCTGACCGGCCAGTGGTGGCTGGACGAGCGCCACCCGACCAAGGACGAGGTGGTCGCGCACCTGGTGAACCTGTCCTGGAACGGGTTGTCAGGGCTGGAGCACAGTCCGCGGCTGCTGACGCGTAGGCGTCGCAAGGCGTCGTAGCGCGGGCGCGTACCTACACGTGCGCGTGTGTAGACGGGTCAGGCAGGGACCTGTGCGATTGCGAACAGGCGCCGGTAGGGCAGGATCTGGACGGTGCGGTCGGCCAGCTGCGTGGGTGGGTAGGCGACGCGCAGGGCGGCGGCGTATGCGTCCACGAACTCACCGGCGGCGTCGGTGCCCGGCCCACCGAGCTCGGTGACCACCGGGCGCAGCGCGGTCGAGGAGACGAAGTCGAGCACGCCGTTTTCGCCGGGCAGGACGTAGTAGTACGTGGTCTCCCAGACCTCCGCCTGCGCCCCGGCGGCAGTCAGGGCGCGCAGATAGTCGGCGGGCTCGTGCGAGGACGGGCGGAACTGTGCGCCGGTGAAGTGCTTCGCCCACCGGCTGTCCTGCTGGAGCTCGGTGAGCAGAGCGTGCGAGGGCGCGGTGAAGTTGCCCGGGACGCCCATCGCGAACCAGCCGCCCGGCCGGACCTGGCCGAGCAGGGTGGGCAGCAGGTCGAGGTGGCCGGGGATCCACTGCAGCGTCGCGTTGGTGATCAGTACGTCCACCCGCGCCGGCGCCTGCCACTCGCGCAGGTCGGCTCGGATGAACTCGAGCCGGTCGGGAATCGCGCGGGCAGCCGCGGCGTCGATCATCTCGGCGGAGCTGTCCACGCCCAGGACCCGCGCCTGCGGCCAGCGCCGGGTGAGCAGGGCGGTGACGTTGCCGGGGCCGCAGCCGAGGTCGACGACCCGCGCGGGCAGCTCGGCCGGGATCCGGGCCAGCAGGTCCTCGAAGGGGCGTCCGCGCTGGTCGGCGAAGCGCAGGTAGCGCTCCGGGTCCCAAGCGGTGGACTGCGCGGCGGGTGCTGGCTGCGGTGACATGGCGGCCCCAGGTATCTCGACGTCAAGATAACGGGAATATCCTGGCAGGGAGTTATCTCGACGTCAAGATGCTTGGCGTCAAGTGTCTTGATAGGCTGATCGCGGCGGATCGGGCCGGGTACGCGGCCAGTGAATTCGAACAGTGAATTCGGACAGCGAGCGCAGCCGGTGGACGAAGGCGGAGGTGGCGTGATGGACGGGGGTGCCGGGACCGGGACTCGGGCTGGCGCGCAGGCCCAGGACGAGGTCGACCGGCTCGTCACGGCCTGGCGCCGGGAACGCCCCGACCTGGACGTGCAGCCGCTGGAGGTGCTCAGCCGGGTCACCCGGCTGGCCCGGCACCTCGACCGGGCGCGGCGCACCGCCTTCGCCGAGCACGGCCTGGAGACCTGGGAGTTCGACGTGCTGTCCGCGCTGCGCCGGGCCGGCGAGCCGTATCAGCTCTCCCCGGGTCAGCTGCTGACGCAGACCCTGGTCACCTCGGGCACCATGACCAACCGGATCGACCGGCTCGCCGCCCGGGAACTGGTGGTGCGCGGGCCGGACCCGGCGGACCGGCGCGGCGTGCTGGTGCGGCTGACCACCGAGGGCCGGGAGCTGGCCGACGCGGCCCTGGGCGGGCTGCTCAAGAACGAGCGCGAGCTGCTCGCCGCGCTGCCGACCGAGCGGCTCGACTCGCTGGCGGATCTGCTGCGCACGCTGACTTTGCCGTTCGACTCGGCGTAGGGAAGCGCGAAAACACACGACCGCGTGAGCGCGCCGGGTGGGTCGGCGCGCTCTGGGACCGGCGGGTAAAACGATCCTGTTGCTCGTGCGCGGATGAGAGCGCTAACGAAGCAGCGCGGAGGCGAGCAGGGCACGCAGCAGCGGGACGGCCAGTCCCGGCTGCTTGGAGATCGAGTCCAGCAGCACCGCGACCATCCACTGCGAGCGATCCGGCGCGCCCGCGCCGATCGTCAGCGCACCGGTGTATCCGGCGGCGGCGAGCTTGGCCGCTCCGGGCGGCGCCTCCTCGGTCCGGCCGTGGCCCGGCTCCCCGTCGAACTCGTTGTCGGTCAGCTCCAGGAACTCGCCGCCGTTGAGCGGCGACTCCTCCCCGCCGAGGAAGTGCTCCGGCCCGACCGGCTGTGAGGCCGCGGCGACCAGGCCCCCCTCGGCGGCGCCGGGCTCCGCGGGGGTCCGGTACACGGAGTACCGCACCACGCCGAGCGACTCCTCGGAGGCGGACTTGCTGTAGATGTACCAGGACGCTGCGTCGAGGCCGCGTGCGACGACGTCGGCGACCACCTCGACCCTGTCCACGATCGGAACGGCGGACGTGCTGCGCGTGGCCTCGGCGTCTAACGCGGCAAATGCTTCGGTAAGCAGCGATTCGACCGACAGACCGGCTCGCCCGCGGTATATGCGTCGATCCGGTACGGGGGCGCCCGGCGCCAGGGAGACGCTGCGCGAGGTCGGCTGCGCGAAGACCGCGGCGTCCGGCGGCTGGCCGCGCCCGGCCACCACCGGGTGCAGCGAGCGGGAGCGCTTGGCGCGGTACTGCGCGGCGTCGGCCAGGCGGAACAGCCGGTCGCGGGTGATGGTGTCGCCGATGCGGTCCCCCGTCGAGGCGACGCCGCAGGCCACGCCCTCGCCGCCGCGCACGGTCAGCGCCAGGGTGCACAGTTCGTCGGCAACGCGCACCGCGTCGTCCGCGCCGTAGCCCTCGATCAGGACGCAGAACTCGTCTCCGCCGAGCCGGGCGGCCAGCGAGCCGGGCAGCAGCGCCGCGGCGGCCGACATGACCCCGGCCAGCTGCACGAGCAGCGCGTCGCCGTGGTCGTGGCCGTGCCCGTCGTTCATCCGCTTCAGGCCGTTGACGTCGCAGACGATGAGCGAGACCACGGTGCCGACCCCGGCGTGCCGGTCGATCGCGGCGTCCAGGCGGGCGTCGAAGGAGCGGCGGTTGGCCAGTCCGGTGAGCTGGTCGGTGTAGGCGAGCCGCTCGATCTGGCGCATGTGGTCGGCCTTGGCCAGCCCGGCGGCGATCTGCGCGGTCAGCGCGGCGGCGAAGTCCACGTCCTCGCGGTCGTAGATCGGCTGGTCCAGGGTGCGTGCGGCGAACAGCTCGCCCCAGGCCCGGCCGTTGTAGACGATCGGGGCGATCAGGGCGCTGTGCCGGCCGCGCCGGCGCAGCATCGCCACCCGCTTGGGGTCGCCGTACTCGTCGTCGGCGACCTGGATCCACGGGCCCAGGTCGTCCTCGCTCAGCAGGATCTCCGGGAAGTCGGAGACCGGATAGGACTCGTCCTTGGGGAAGGCCGCCTCGCCCTTGGCCAGCTTGCCGTGGTTGGCCAGCACCCGCAGCCGGCCGGTCTGCCGCTCCCACATGGAGATGGAGGCGACCGCGGCGCGCAGGTCGCGCTGGGCCTCGCGGGCGGCGATGCGTATCACGTCCTCGACCGAGTGGGCCGCGGCCATCGACTTCGCGAAGCCGGTCAAAGCGCGCAACCGCGCCGCGGCATGGGCTTCGGTGCCCGGCCGCGGCCTGTTGGCGTCGTGCGCTCCGGTGACCTGACTCACCTACTCCTCGGCTGAGAGAGGACGGGGAAGGAGGGGAAACCCGGCCGGACCGCTGCGGTCCGGCCGGTTCCGGTGGACGTCGGATCTAGCCGCCGGCCGCATCCGGAGGCGTACGGTCTGAACCCTACCCGCTCGCGGTGATCCCGGAGGGTACGGGGATCACCGGCGTGCCGCGTCGAAATCCACGTTCCGGGCGGCCGCGGGGTTCAGCTCAGTCCTGGTGCAGGTGCGCGGCGGGGTCCCCGGAGATCAGGGTGGCGACCTCGCGCTGGGTCTCCTCGACGTGCGGGATGTCGTCGAGCTCGAGCTGGCCGTGCTCCCCCGCCGACTCGACGACCAGGGTGCCGCAGCCCAGCATCCGGTCCAGGATCGAGTCGTGCCGGAACGAGACGTCGTTGATCTTCTCCAGCGGGATGTCCCGGCCGGCCCGGTGGATCCAGCCGAGCCGGATGATCAGGCGGCGGTTGGTGACCACGTAGTTGGTGTTCAGCCAGGTGATCCACGGCCGCAGCACGACCCAGACGATCAGCGCGAGGGCGACCACGCCGATCCCGATCCAGCTGGCCTCGGCGCCCGTCCCGTGCTTCGGCGCGATCGCGACCAGGAAGGCGCCGAGGCCGACCGTGACGATCAGCGTGGTCACCGGCAGCACCAGGGCCTTCCAGTGCGGACGCAGTTGCAGGTCGATCCGCTCGCCCTCGCTGAGCAACCGCTCGGGGTACCCCATGACAGTTCTCGTCCCCTCTTGGTGTGTGATCGGATCCGTTGCTGAGCCGACCACTCGTGTGTATGGGCGAATCCTGGCACGTCCGGCTGACAGCGCGCTATTACTGCGCCTATCGCAAGTGCACAACATCTCCGGCGCCAATTGGCGTCAGACTGCCATCGGCGGTGCACACGAGCAGCCGGCCCTCCTCGTCGAGGTCGACCGCCTGGCCGGAAACCACGCCCCCGCCAGGCAATTCGGCCCGCACCGGCCGGTCCAGGGTGGCGCAGGCGGCCCGGTACGCGGGTGCCAGACCACTGCGTTGCGCGTCGCCGCCGACCGCGGCCCAGTCGTCGTACCAGGACCCGAAGCCGCGTAACAAAGCCCGCAGAAGGGTGTCACGATCGGTGACCGCGGCCCCGGCCAGGGCGAGCGAGGTGGCGTGCGGGGCGGGCAGCTCGTCGGCGCGCAGGCTCACGTTGATCCCGATGCCGACCACTACATACGGCTCGGCCCCGCCGCCCTGCTCGGCCAGGATGCCGCCGAGCTTGCGGCCGGCTCCGTAGCCGCCTTCTTCGGGCGCAGGCGGCTCCCCGTCGGCCGGGCCCGGCACGATCAGGTCGTTCGGCCACTTGAGCGCCACGTCCAGCTCCGCGACCCGGCGCACCGCCGAGCAGGCGGCCACCCCGGCCAGCAGCGGCAGCCAGCCCCAACCGCCCTGCGGCACCTCCGGCCGCAGCAGGATCGAGCAGAAGAGGCCGGAGCGCGGCGGGGCGCTCCAGGAGCGGCCCAGCCGTCCCTTGCCCGCCGTCTGCGACTCCGCGACGACGACCGAGCCGTGCGGCGCACCATCCGCGGCCGCCCCGAGCAGCGCCGTGTTGGTGGAGTCGAGCTCGGGCAGGACGCGTAGCGCCGAGACGAACCCCCCGGACGCCATGAGCGCGCGTTGCAGGCTGTGCTCGTTCAACGGCGGGCGGTTGAGGTCGTTGTAGACGGAGGCCATGGCCGCAGCCTATGACCCAACGTATACATTGACTCCAGCCCCCGGAACGGCGACGCACGCGTGTCTCGCCGACGGGAGGACCCAAACCCCCGTCTCAGGGAGTACACGAGCGACGATGGCCGATGAAATCGACATCCATACGACGGCAGGCAAGCTCGCCCTGCTGCGGACGCACCTGGACGAGGCCGTGCACGCGGGATCGGCCAGGGCCGTGGACAGGCAGCACGCCAAGGGCAAGCTGACCGCGCGGGAGCGGATCGAGCTGCTGCTCGACGAGGGCTCCTTCCAGGAGCTGGACGAGCTGGCGCGGCACCGGTCGACGAACTTCGGCATCGAGAGCAACCGGCCCTACACCGACGGCGTGATCACCGGATACGGGACCGTGGACGGTCGCACGGTGTGCCTGTTCTCGCAGGACTTCCCGATCTACGGCGGTTCGCTCGGCGAGGTGAACGGGGAGAAGATCTGCAAGGTGATGGACCTGGCGATGAAGATCGGCTGCCCGCTGATCGGCATCAACGACGGCGGCGGGGCGCGGATCCAGGAGGGCGTCGTCGCGCTCGGCGCCTTCGGCGAGGTCTTCCGGCGCAACGTGCACGCCTCCGGGGTGATCCCGCAGATCTCGCTGATCCTCGGCCCGGCGGCGGGCGGCGCGGTGTACTCCCCCGCGCTGACCGACTTCGTGGTGATGGTGGACAAGACCTCGCACATGTTCATCACCGGGCCGGATGTGATCAAGACGGTGACCGGCGAGGACGTGGGCTTCGAGGAGCTGGGCGGGGCGCACACGCACAACACCAGGTCGGGCAACGCGCACTACGAGGCGGCCGACGAGAAGGACGCCTTCGAGTACGTCAAGAGCCTGCTGTCCTTCCTGCCGCAGAACAACCTGGAGGACCCGCCGGTCTTCGCCGCGGAGGACGACCTGTCGGCCACCGAGTTCGACCTGGAACTGGACGCGCTGATCCCGGACTCGGCGAACCAGCCCTACGACATGCACCGGGTCGTCGAGCACGTGCTGGACGGCGGCGACTTCACCGAGGTGCAGGCGCTGTTCGCGCCGAACATCGTGGTCGGCTTCGGCCGGGTGGAGGGCCGCTCGGTCGGCGTGGTGGCGAACCAGCCGATGCAGTTCGCCGGCTGCCTGGACATCGACGCCTCCGAGAAGGCGGCCCGGTTCATCCGCACCTGCGACGCGTTCAACATCCCGATCCTGACCTTCGTGGACGTGCCCGGCTTCCTGCCGGGCACCGATCAGGAGTGGAACGGCATCATCCGGCGCGGGGCGAAGCTGCTGTACGCGTACGCGGAGGCGACCGTGCCCATGGTCACGGTGATCACGCGTAAGGCGCTCGGCGGCGCCTATGACGCGATGGGCTCCAAGCATCTGGGTGCGGACATCAACGTTGCGTGGCCTACCGCGCAGATCGCGGTCATGGGCGCGCAGGGTGCGGTGGACGTGCTCAACAAGCGGGAGATCGCAGCGGCGGAGGATCCGGCGGCCAAGCGCGCGGAGCTGATCACCGCGTACGAGGACACGTTGTTGAACCCGTACATCGCGGCCGAGCGCGGCTACGTGGACTCGGTGATCGAGCCCTCGCAGACGCGCGCGTTCGTCACCCGGGCGCTGCGCACGCTGCGGACCAAGCGCGCGCAACTGCCGCCGAAGAAGCACGGGAACATCCCGCTGTGACGGCTGTGGTGGGGATGAAGTCGGAGGCGGAGATGGAGACTCAGCCGGAGACGGAGCCGGAGTCCGAGTCCGTCGCGACGCTGAGCATCGTGCGCGGGGAGCCGAGCGCCGAGGAACTGGCCGCGCTGGTCGCCGTCATCGCCGGCCGGAGCGCTGGGGACGAGGGCGGCGGCGAGGCCGCCGCACCGGCAAAAGGTTCCGGCTGGACGGACCGGGCGCGGTACGTTCGCGGACGCCTTCCGCACTCCTCTGACGGCTGGCGCGCCTCCGCCCTGCCTCGCTGAAAGACCCCGATCCGAGGTCCTCGCACGTCCGCGCACCTCCTGGCCCGGAAAGCAGTGATCGTGAGACTGGTACTGGCTTCGCAGTCCTCCGCCCGCCTGAACCTGCTGCGCAACGCGGGCTTCGCGCCGGAGGCGATCGTCAGCGGCGTGGACGAGGACGCGTTCAAGGCGGACAGTCCGGTGGAGCTGGCGCTGATCCTGGCGCGGGCGAAGGCACGCGCGGTGGCCGAGAAGGTCGGGCCAGGCGCGCTGGTGATCGGCTGCGACTCGGTGCTGGATTTGGACGGCGCGGCGCTCGGCAAGCCCGCCGACGCCGAGGACGCGGTGGGCCGCTGGAAGGCGATGCGCGGCCGGGAGGGCATCCTGGTCACCGGCCACTGCCTGATCGACACACGCGACGCGGGTCCGTCCGGCGAGGACTGGCGCGAGCTCACTCAGGCGGCGGCGACCCTGGTGCAGTTCGCCGAGGTCTCGGACACCGAGATCGAGGCGTACGTAGCCACCGGCGAGCCGCTGCACGTGGCCGGGGCGTTCACGCTGGACGGCCTGAGCAGCCCTTTCGTCGAGTCCATCGGCGGCGACCCGTCCAACGTCATCGGCCTCTCGCTGCCGCTGCTGCGCCGGATGCTCGCCGAACTCGACCTCGCGGTAAGCGACCTGTGGGTGAAGCCCTCGAAGGACTGAGCGCCTGTCGTACCCGTTCGAGCGATGGGTAACAGGTGGGTCAGGTAGCGGACCGTTGCGGGACCGGCTGCCCCTCCGGATGCTCCTCCAGCTCTGCTTCAAGCTCGGATTCGGATTCAGCGTCAGATTCGGGCTCGGGCTCGGGCTCGGATGCGGGCTCCACGTGCGCTGCGGGTTCAGCTTCCGTTTCCGGCTCCGTTTCCGGCTCCGCAGCGGCTTCGGCTTCCATTACCGCTGGTTCTGCTACCACTGGTTCTTCGGGCGCTTCCGCCTCTTCGACGGCTTCAGGCTCCGCGACGGGTTCGGGCTCGGGTTCTACCGTTGCCTCGGCCTCAGGCTCAGTCTGAGTCTTGGCCTTGGCCTTGGCCTTGGCCTCGGCCTCGGCCTCGGGCTCGGCCTCGACCTCAGGCTCAGCCTCGGGCTGCTCCTGCTCCTCGATGACCTCTGCCTCTGGCTCTGCCTCTGCTATCTCTACAGCAGGTATCTCTACGGCCGGTGCAATCGGTTCAGCCGCCATAGCTTCGAGCTCGACAGCCTCGGGTTCTGCAGCCTCGGGTTCAGCAGCCTCGAGCTCGGCCTCCGCAGCGAACGCGGCTTCCGCCGCTGCAGTCATCGCCGCCCGCTGCTCGCGCATCGCCGTACGACGCTGGTAACGCGCGCGGTACCTGGCCCGATTGCGGCGTATGCCGACCACGTACAAGCCGATCAGCCCCAGCGAGACAACGACCGTCAGACCGATCGTGCCCAGCGCGATCGCCTTCGAGTCGTTGACCAGCGAGCCGCTCACCTTGTCCGGCCTGGCGTTGATCCGGCCGGAGCCCTGGTGCACCGTGCTCGACGCACCCGGCAGCGTGTAGGACCACAGGATCGACGAGTACGTCCACGTCAGCGTCTCGGTGTTTCCGGCACGGTCGTCCGCCACCAGGCCCGCATTGACGAGTGCGTATTCCACATTCGCATAGCCCGTGCCCGCACCGACCTCTATATGTATGCACGGAAAGCGGTAACCAGAGCTGGCCACCATCGTCATGTTCGCCGACGCGGCGTCCGCGGTCCGGGTGACTTCGAGCTGCGCCAGATCCGACGACTCGATGCCCGGCGGCAGCATCGAGGCCGGTCCCAACCCGCTGATCGGCAGCGCGCCGACGTGGCCGACGTCCTTCGAGGTCCCGGTGATGCCCGGGATGTCGAGATCGCCGCCGGGACCGGTGACCGGCTGGCTGTTCGCGAGACACGCGGCGGAGGACGCGGCACCGGCCGGGGTCGGGGCCAGTGGCGCGGCCGAGAAGGTGGATACGTAGCCCGACTGGGTCGACTGCTTGGCGGCGGTGGATCTCCTGGTGCTCACCGGCGGCGCCGTGAAGCCCCCGCCGCCGCCGGCGCCCGCGCTCGTCGCGATGCTGGAGACACTGATGTCGGTCGGGAGCCCCGGAAAGCTGAACGACTCGGTGGGCGAATGGCGGATCGTGATGTCGCCCGAGGCCGACGCGGCCGTGGCCGGGAGCGCGAGCAGGCTCGCCGCGATCGCGGCGCATCCCGTGGCCAGCGCGGCCTTCGCGGGAGCGCTGCGAAACAAGCGTGTGTAGGTCTTGCGGGGCATCGGCACGACTGGCGCCACTCCGGGTCGGGATTGATCGGGAATTGGGGAACCGGTACCGGTCAGACGATCGGCGCGGGCTCGGCCACGTCGTCGAGTCGTTTGCCGCGCCGCCACATCAGTACCGCCGCGAGGATGCCGGCGAGCAGCCCGCACAGGTGACCCTGCCACGAGATGTGCATCGCGGTCACGGTCGCGGAGGGATACAGCAGCACCAGTGTCCACTGGTAGTAGATGAACACGGCGACGCCCACCGCGATCTGCCAGGCCTTCTGCCAAAGCTCGCGGGCGAACAGTCCGCGGACGGCCACGTAGCCGAGCAGTCCGAAGATCAGACCGCTAGCCCCCACCGTGTACGTACCTGAGGGCGAGACCAGCCAGGTCCCCAGTCCGCCGACCACGACGATCGTGACCACCGCGAACAGGAACCGCTTGAGTCCGCCGAGTGCGGCCAGGAAGGTGAGCAGCGCCAGCGGCGGGGTGTTGCTCTCGATGTGCTCCATGCTCACGTGCAGGAACGGCGCGGTCAGGATGTGCGGCAGGGAGGAGGGGCTGCGCGCCACGATGCCGAGTTCGCTGTCGAGCCGGTAGCTGTCGAGCACGTTCACGCCCTGGACGAGCCAGATCAGGCCGATCACGAACACGGTGATCTCGGCCGCGAGGCGCAGGTCGAGCAGCGCGGCGGCTCCACGCGCCTTGAGCTGGTCTCCCCTGGTGTGGTTCGTGTTCAGCGAACCGCCCGATATGGACACTGCGCGGCTTCCCTCCCCAGAGACTTCGATAGGCGTGCTGTGGTTCCGATCGCTTCAGTGTCAACAGGCACCATTCGGCGTCGTACGTCGCGACCCCTGTGACAAGAACCATAGCGCTCGCCTCATTACAACGAGACGCGTCATACCCGAGGATTGGTTGTGGGCCGCATACAAGTAGTGGCGGCACCTTCGGTGACGATCCTCGCGCGCGGCGGCCTCTCACGCCTGCCTACACTCGAGGAGTCTTCTCGAAATAGGGACTTAGGGAGCCTGACGTGCGCAAAGTGTTGATCGCGAATCGTGGGGAGATCGCGGTGCGGGTGGCGCGGGCGTGTCGGGATGCGGGGTTGGGGAGTGTGGCGGTGTATGCGGAGTCGGATCGGGAGGCTGTGCATGTGCGGATGGCGGATG